>Ga0214192_1000032_pt1 | contig 83583 bp, 69 predicted proteins | sample TroBogEpilimnion_44_FD_153030 | JGI IMG/M metagenome (GOLD analysis project Ga0214192, IMG submission 153030) | Freshwater microbial communities from Trout Bog Lake, WI - 29JUL2008 epilimnion | ecosystem: Environmental > Aquatic > Freshwater > Lake > Epilimnion/Euphotic zone | place: Trout Bog... | reverse complement strand
AGTCTCGTGAGTTTGTGCGAGAGAAAGTGAAACCGCATACGATTCCGGGCGGTGAACAGTTCCGGGAAACGGGCGTGGACCTGCCACAGGCCGGCCAGGGTGCGAAAACGGCGCTGGAACTCCGTACCCGGCACGGCCGGGTAATCGTACGCAATAGCCGCGGGATCGAAGATCACCCGGTACCCCCGGAAGAATGCGCGCAGAGGCATGACCGCGTCATCGGTGAGCGTGTCGGGAGGCAGCGGCGCGGTGAGAGAACGGCGCATCGCGTAAATGCACCCGGTGGTATTGAACAGCGAGTCAATCTCGGAATGGCGTTTCCGCGCCCAGATCTCGTAGCGCCAGTAAAGGTCCATGTCGGCCTGTTCACCGTTGTCGCCACGCCGCAGGACCATCTCTCCGGTGACGGCGCCGACGGCCGGATCGGCGAAATTCGCGACCAGGTGGCGCAGACAACTGCGCTCCAGCGGCTGGCGCACGTCGGTAAAGAAGATGACTTCACCTGTGGCCGCCGCCAGCCCGTGATTCAGGGCCGCCGCTTTACCGCCACGGGGCACGACCAGGAGCCGCACGCGCTGATCCGCGAATTCCGCAACGATTTCTTCCGTGCGGTCGGTGGAACCGTCCGAGACGACAATAATGTCGATCAGATGCGCGGGGTAGTCGAGTCCGAGTAAAGTATCCAGCTTCTGCCGGATCATCGATTCGCCGTTATGAACTGCCATCACCACGGTAACCGTGGTCTGGAACGCCAGGTCCTTGGCCGCGGGGCCGCGCGTTCGCCGGCGCCGGCGAGTCAGCAGCCACGGATAGCCGGCGAGGGTATAGACGATCCCGGCGGCTGAACCGATCAGGAGCATGTAAGAGAAGTCCATCAGGGCGCAACTCCGCTGCGCCGGCCCGGAGACGGCAGGAAACTGTCGAGAATGATTTCAGCGTCCAGCCAGACGCACCCTTCCTTGACGTAAAAAAGATCGTATTCGATCTGGCGGCACTCGTCCGGCAACCGGACGTCGGACGGCGTGTGCAACCTCGCCCAGCCAAGTATGCCCGGCTTTACCGAAAACCGGTGAGAATAAAACGGCATGACGTCGGTCAGCCAGGCAGCGAACTCCGCACGTACGGGTCGCGGACCCACCAATGCCATGTCGCCGCGCACCACGTTGAGCAATTGAGGGAGGTTTGTCAGGCGCAGACGGTTTAAGATCCGGCCAACGCCGGTCACTGTTCCCGTCCCGTCCAGCCGCGTCGTCCGAAAGCGCAAAAGGCGGAACGGTATGTACTGAAAGCCGGCGCAAACGGAGCCTTCGAGAACCGGCCCGGGTCCACCGAACAGACGCACCGCGAGGGCAGCGAACAGCATGACCGGAGCCAAACCCACCAGCAACGTGATTCCCACCAGATCGGTGTATACGGACTGAACCGCGATTGTCCGGCTATCACCGCGCAACGCCGAAGAGAGGAGCAGTTCCACAGGCCGCAGCCCCTCGCAGCACACGCGGTGAAAAAAGCGCTCGTAAACAGCGGGGGATTCTTCCACTTCAATACCCTTGAGCCGGCATGCGAGCAGCGCTGAGGGAGATACCTGCCGCTCCCACTCTTTCATACTTACCACGATATTCGTCGGCTGGTGCCGGCTGAGTACTTCCTCGAAACGGCTCAAATCGCCGAGGTGGGCGGCACCCGCCGGCAAGGCCGCGGGTTGTCCTGTAATCACGCCGACCAGGGAACCGCGGAACAGGCGGAAAATTTTGTCGGCAACGGAATCGAACCCGACCAGCAGGAAGCGTTTTCGCGAGCGCTCACGGTCCGCCGCGAACTGAACGTGGAGGGTCACTAGTGCCGCCGAAACCACCCCGCCGGCAGCAACCAGGAAAGGTGTGCGCCGAACCAGGAAGGCGTACGTGAGGATCGCATGCAACAGAAGGTTGATGCCGGTTCCGAGCGAGAATCTTTCGATAAAGGCCACCCACCAGGTGGCCGATTCCTGGACCGGATCGTTTCGCAGTTCGGTCGCCGCCCAGAAGGCCAGGATGGAGGCTCCGGAAGTGAGCAGCATTTCGCTGGATGTGAGGCCCCCGGCGAAAAAATTGTTATAAACGACCAGGGCGGCGGCAAATCCCGCTGAGATCAGCAGAAAATTGATGAGACTGTCACGCACGCGCATTATGAAACAGCGGGCTGCTTCCAGTCCTGGCAGCGCTGCTGAAAAGTCTGGCTGAGGATGGAAGCCAGAAGCTGGAGGTCAGGCGTACCGATGCCGGCCTGGCCGTCTCCTTCCACCTCGATGGATTCGGCTTCGCCCAGCTCAACCGCAAACGACCAGGAGGGCCTGCGCGCAGCGGCGAGGACTTCGTCGTGAATTCCGTTCGGGCTCTTCGATTTGAGCCGAATCCAGTTCCATTCGCGCGCGGCCGCCACAACGTGCCGCCACCATTCTTCCCGAGTCCCGGCGCGACCCAGTGCCTGAGCCAGTTGCTCCATGCGTGCTTTGTCGGAAACGGCTTTCCGGAAATCTCCGCGAAACAATAAATTCACTGCAGCCTTAAATTCAGCGTACCGCAATTGGTGAATACCCGCGACTACAGCCAAAATTAATGCGGCTGTTACCGCCCACCGCATAGCCTCGCCGGCGCCCGGCCAGCTGATTAATATGCCCGCGCCACCACCGAGGATGCCGACCGCGTACAGGGTCAGGGCGCCGCGCCTGACCGTGAGTCCGCGGTCCAGCAGGCGGTGGTGGATATGCCCTCGGTCGGCCGAAAATATACCCTGCCCCTTGAGACTACGGCGCACGATCGACAGGCCAAGATCGAGCATCGGCAGGCCCAGCGCGAGGAACGGCAGGGCTACGCCAACAGGCGTCACGTTGTCACCCGTCCAGACAATCCCGAAGCACCCGAGAAGAAAACCCAGCAGCAACGCCCCGGAATCCCCTAAGAAGACCGTTGCCGGATTGAAATTAAAGAAAAGGAACCCGAGCAGCGCGCCCGCCAGAGGCAGCACGGTAAAGGCCAGCGCCCAGTCGCTGGTCATCCACGCGGCGCCGAAGAAGGACAGCGTAGCGCAGAAAGCAATCCCGCCACACAAGCCGTCCAGACCGTCGATCAGGTTCAGAGCATTGGTGGTGAGGAGCAGCCAGAAGACGGTGGCCGGAAGGCTGATCCACACAGGGAGTTCGATGCCGCCCAGCCGGTCAATGCTGAGTCCGCTGTTGTAAGCGACGACGGCGGCCACAATCTGACCGAGCAGTTTGATTACCGGCTTGAGGTTGAGGAAATCGTCGATCAGGCCGACAAGGAAAATGACCAGGGCACCCGACAGAATCGTCTGCAGCCAGTGGACCGGAAATACCGAACCGGTTCCACGCAGAGTCGTAAGGGCGACAACGTAAGCAATGGCAATCGGGATTCCGCCCACGCGGGGGATCGGATAGGCATGGACTTTGCGCCGGCCCGGACGATCGACGACGTTGTACGAGCGAAAAATATCCCGTATGATCGGCGCGAGAACGAACGAAACGATGAAGGCTCTCAGACAAGCCCACATCAATGTGGTCAGGTCCATGACTGCTTAATGGGGCCCATTGGGATACCCGGTCCGGTCTTCGGGCGGCCCTTTACTGGCCGCTCCGGACGTGCCAGACCTGCCGGATACGAGCCAGCGTTTCGCGATCGAGCGCGTGTTCCACCCCGATTGTCACGGCCGCGCCTCTGCGGTCGCGAACCTCCCCCAGATACATGGTTTTCAGACCGCTCACCTCCACCAGATCGCCGGCTTTCACATCGGAAGCTGCGGCGGCTGCGTCCAGATCGATCCTCAATGACAGGCCTTCGAGGCCTTGCAGGAGTGCCGCATGAGAGCAGCCGTCAGGCAATCGGCGAACCGTAACCTGTTGATTCTGATCTTCCGACACGCTGGAATTGAGTATAGCATCGATCGCCAGAGGGCCCGTTCGCAAATATCGCGCGGATGACCGGCATCGGCATCCGTCGACGCCACCCCACGAAGCACTGACCGCGCGCCACACCCTGCGCATTGCGGGCAGGCCCGGGGCATAATATGCTGAACTTTCCCCATGGCAAAGATTCCGAAGCAAAAAGAAGTGGCACGGCAGGATGGCGCGAGGGCCGATCCGGCTGCAATCACGCCCGGCCTCCGGCAATATCTTTTCGCCACAACGGGAATTTGCGGTGCGGCCGTTCTGGTCATTGAGATTCTCGGCGCGAAGATGCTGGCGCCGTACGTGGGCACGTCGCATTTTGTCTGGACCGCGCAAATTGCCGTTACGCTGATCGCACTGGCGGCTGGCTACGCCTTCGGCGGCTGGGTGGCGGACCGTTCCTCGCAGCTTCGCTATCTCTACACCTCGCTGCTTGTCGCTGCGCTCTGGATGTGCGGCGCCGCGTGGGCCTGCGAGCCGGTCGCGTTCGCGTGCCTGCATTTCCGGCTCGCACTGGGCTCTTTGCTGGCGTCGATGACGCTCTTCTTTGTGCCGCTGGCCCTGCTGGCCACGGTGGGACCGTTGTGTATCCGGCGGCTGACCAGTTCCATGGAAACGATGGGCCGGAGCGTAGGCACGCTGAGCGCTGTCAGCACTTTGGGTAGCGTTGCCGGAACCGTGCTCATTGCCTACGTTATGATCCCGTTCCTTCCCAATTCGTGGACACTTTATCTGACCGCAAGCTGTCTGGCTGCGCTGGGCGCCGGGTACTTCGCGATCTGGGAGCCCAGGCAGAAGGCGATAGCAGCCGCAGGGGTCGGAAGCATCGTCCTGCTGATCGCCGCCGGAGCCAAGCAACAGCCCTTCGCCAACATTCGCGGGCTGACGGAAATTTATCGCGCCAACTCAAGTTTTGGCCTGATTCAGGTTGTGGACGCGGGAAGCCCGCGGCGCCTCCGCTATCTGGTGAACGATCTGCTTGTGCAAAACGTTTACGATCCGGCCCGGCACCGGGGCGCGGCCACATTCAGTTTTGTGGAAAACGTACTCACTCACGCTTACAGCCAGAGTGAATTGCGCGATGTTCTGTGCATCGGAATGGGCGCCGGAGTGACTCCGATGCGGCTTGCGGAAGAGGGCGTGCGGGTTGACGTCGTCGATATTAATCCGGCGATGGTAACGGTAGCGGAACGCTTTTTCGATTTTCGGGCCGACCGAGTCCGCGTGGAAATTGGCGACGGCCGCTATTTTCTCCACGAAAACGCGAAGAAGTACGACGCCGTGATTCTCGACGCGTTTCTCGGCGAATCGGCCCCGTCACACCTGATGACCAGGGAATCGTTTCAGGCCGTACAGAGCCGGTTGCGCCCGAACGGGGTTGTTTTCGTCAACTCATGGGGCGAACTCGCCGAAGGCAAGGACTACGTACCGGCATCGCTGTATAAGACGCTGAAATCCGTATTCCGCAACGTGCGGCTGCATGTATCGCCAGGCGCTGCTTTTTTCGTCGCTTCCGACCAGCCCAACCTGCGCATGTGGCGTCAGCCCGATCCCGAGGCAATACCGGAAGACCTGCGGGAAGAGACGCAGAGTGCAGTTCAGACGATATCGATGCCCGACCCCGGGCACGGAGACATCCTGACGGACGACTACAATCCCGTCGATTACCGGGATGCCGCCTACCGCGAGGATTTGCGGCGCAGAATGCTCCATTACATCTGCGGATACTGCGTGATCGATTGAGGCGACACTAATCGTGCCGCGCCTTTACCCGAATCCGCCGGGTGAAGCGTTCGGCACTCATCACGCGCAGTCCGCCCCCGATCAGCAGGGCCATGAGGGGATCGGTGACCTCCGGCGTCCTGCCCGGCAACCACACCTGTACCGCTTCAATGGCAGCAAGCACCGCCGCAACGGCAGCAGCCGCGACGAACCAGCGCAATCCCGCGGCGCGGATCATCCAGATTGCCGTTCCGTAATAAAAAGTCTTCTCGAGCAAAATGTACATGCCCGCCTGCCAGTTCATGCTCAGCAGGGGTTCAAACGGAATCCAGATAAAATTCTGCGGGCCGGAAGTGGCGAAATAAAACGGCGCCAGTCCGCGGATCAGTATCAGCGCGAGGAAGCCGAGCGCCCACCACTTCTCCCGACCGGGTACTCTGCCAATCGAGAAGTAGAGAAGGAAGCCGGCGATGGCCGCGAGGAAGTCGGCGGGCGCGGGATGGCGGTCGATGATAACGAACTGGGCTGGCAGCACGAGCAGGAGCATTATCCCCAGACAGAAATCCGCCGATCGCACGCCGGCAGCATGAAACAGTCTGCCCGTGACAAGCCATGCGACAACCGCCGAGAGAAACGGGATCGGCGGGAGCCACGGCCCCTGGACAAACAAGGTAGCCTGGTGCAAAAGTGCTGGCAATGACGTAATCGGAAACAAGGGAAACAGCAAAGAAGCAGCGCGGCAGAAGAGCAACGCGAGCGCGACGCGGTCCACGGCCTTCCATTTCCCCAATACCTCCAGTTTCGGCCGCGCGAGCCGTTCGAAGAGGCGTCCGCAAAAAACTCCGGCGCCCGCGCCGAGAGTATTGTTGACCAGATCAACCGCGCTGCATACGCGGCCTGGCGTAAAGAGCTGAGTCATCTCAATGGCCGCCGAGAGCAGCAACCCCATGAAGACCGGGCCTGCGAACCGGTGCCTGCGGAAACTCAGATAGCCAGCCATGCCGAGCGGAATGTAGAGCGCTACATTGACGCAAAAGTCGGCAATATCGCGGCGTGAGAACTCCAGGTTCCAGGAATGCAGCAGAATCCACAGAGGATTGGCCGGAAGTTCGCGCAATGCGAAGTGCCACGGATAGAGAGAGCCGTAAACGATGAAAAATATGACGGCGATCAGAATCTGCGTCAGATGGCGTTCCCTGTATCCACTCTAACTGCTCACCCTTTCGCCACAAAAACCGCCGCCGGAGTGAAAGCCATTGCCGGCCGGGCGCGACAGACCACCGTTCGTTATTCTCGTGTATTGATTTGTTGGATCTCACTCGATCAAAAGATTCTCAGCGGGCAGGGCCGATGCTGAAAAGCCTGTTACTGGTGATGATTTTCGCCAGCGTCTCCTGGGCCCAATCGGTAACGATTGAAAAGGTTGCCAGGCCGCCGAAGCTGGAGGATTTTCTCGGGGGCGGCAACGTGCCCGGTTTCGCCAGAATCAGCGGTTTCCGCCAGAACAAGCCCGATGACGGCAAACCGGTGAGCCGCGAAACTGTCGCATGGGTCGCCTACGACGACGAAAATTTCTATGCCGCTTTCTTTTGTAAAGCCGACCCGGCCAGCCTGCGAGCGCACATGGCCAAACGCGACGACATCGAGACCGACGATTCCGTGGGCCTTTTCCTCGACACCTTCCACGACAAACTGCACAACTTCAGCTTTTTCGTTAATCCGCTGGGCATTCAGGCCGATGAGTTCGGCACCGAAGGGCAGGAAGACGATTACACGTTCGACGCGGTCTGGAAGTCCGAGGGGCGTATCACTTCCGACGGATACGCCGTTCTCATGGCCATTCCATTTCGCAGCCTGCGCTTTCCGAACGCGGACATCCAGACGTGGGGCATTGGACTGGGCCGGTTCATCCCGGAACTGAGCGAAGACTCCTTCTGGCCGTACAATACGTCGGCCAAGGAAGGCTTTGCGACTCAACTCGGCACGCTGGAAGGCCTCCGAGGCATTTCCCCGGGGCGGAACGTTCAGTTCATTCCTTACGGTGTATTCGGCGCATCGCACTTCCTCAGCGATCCGGATACCGGTCCGCCACAGTTCCGGCAACGGTACGACCACCGCGCCGGGCTCGACGCCAAGATGATTCTGCACGATGCCTTCACGCTGGACGTCACGGTGAATCCCGACTTCAGCCAGGTGGAATCGGACAGCCCGCAGGTCACAATCGACCAGCGCTTTGAAGTATTCTTTCCTGAAAAGCGGCCTTTCTTTCTGGAGAATGCCAACTATTTCCACACACCGGAAATGCTCTTCTTCTCGCGGCGCATTGCCGACCCCGAGTTCGGCGTCCGGCTCACCGGGAGCGCGAATGGCTGGACCGCAGGACTGCTCGCCATGGACGATCGCGCGCCCGGACAGCAGCCCGGCGCCGCGGAATTTGAGCCCGGAAAGCGCGCTCTGATTGGCGCCGGCCGCCTGCAGCGTGAATTCGGAAATGAATCGACGGTGGGCGTTCTGTTTACAAACTACGCCTTTGCCGGTAGTACCGAACGAGTCATTTCGCTCGATACGCGGCTACGTTTGGGATCGAACTGGGTCTTTACCGGACAGGCCGCGCGCAGCCAGACGAATTATGCCGACGGAACGCGCCCGCGGGGCTCCCTCGTCCACGGGGAACTGGAGTACGAGGACCTGCATTTGCAGGTTTCGAGCGCATTCCGCAGCCTCGGCCGCGGTTTCGTCTCCACTTTGTCTTACATTCCGCGCGTGGATATTCGACAGGGCGAGCACTCCGTGGGCTGGAAATGGCGACCTTCCAGCCGAATTGTGAAATCCTTCGGCCCGGTACTTGAAATGGAGGAAGACTGGGACCACACCGGCGCACTGCAGGACTGGAGCATTTCTCCCGGCTTTTCCGCCGAACTGATCGGCAACACACGCCTACATGTGGCCCGCGCCGAAGCTCTGGAAGTTTTTCAACATCTGAACTTCCGCAAGCATTCCACCGACTTCAGCCTCCACAGCGAATTGTCCCGGCTGGTGGAACTGGACTTCAACTTCGGGAGCGGATCGGACGTGAATTACCAGCCGGCCACGGGGGTCCAGCCATTTCTCGGATTCGGCCACGAATTATCGGCGCATATCGCGGTGCGGCCTTCGAAGAAGCTTAAGCTCACCGAGTCCTATATTTTCAGCAACCTCAGCACGCTGGAAAGGTCGCGGATCGCGGCGGAATTCGGAAGCGGCGCCGTGTTCAACAACCACCTGATTCGTTCGCAGCTGAACTATCAATTCACCCGTGAACTTTCGCTGCGAACCATCATCGATTACAACGGCGTCCTGCCCAACACTTCTCTGATCGACCTCACGCCAGCGAAGAAAGTGACTGCCGATTTCCTCCTGACGTGGCTGGCGACCCCGGGCACGGCAATCTATCTGGGCTACACCAATACCCACGAGAACCTTGCGATTTTGCCCGGCGCTTCGCCCGCGCTTGCCCAGTCTCTGCCGCCGACGCCGGACTACGTGGGCACCATACCCGGACCATCCACCACGACGGGTCGGCAGCTCTTCGTGAAAGTCAGCTACTTGTTCCGGCGATGAACGGCGCGGCGGCGCGCTCGCGCGGTGAAACTCAGTTGCGCGGCGGCAGGCTGCGATCGATCTGCTCCACGACTTCCTCAACGCCTCGACCGGCTTCTATCGACAATGCGTCGGCTGGTTCCTCCAGCGCGGCGAACTGGCTGCCAACCAGCGTCGCGGGCATGAAATGCCCTCCGCGCGCCAGCAGTCGCTCTCGCGACAGGTCCGGACTGATGCGCAGATAGACGAACCGCACGCCGGACGCCGCATCGGGATTTCGCGGCAAAAGCCGCTGCCGGTAACTTTCGCGGAGCGCGGAACAGGCAACGACAACGTCCTCGCCGGCGGCAAGCTTGTCCGTGATCAGTTCACGCAGGATGTCCAGCCAGGGAGCACGATCATCGTCATTCAGCGGCTCGCCACGCCGCATTTTTTCGATATTGGCCTGGGGATGATAATCGTCTCCATCGAGGAACGCGCATCCGCGGCGCTCGGCCAGAGCGCGGCCAATCGTAGACTTGCCCGAACCGGTGACGCCCATCATGATGACGGCCACCGGTCGCTGGTGAGGCGGGTGCATGAGGATCAGCGGACCATGAATCGCCCCGTCAAGTCAAGAATTTCAGCCCGGCTACAGAAATTTCAGTCAGGCTACCGGATTTTCAACACCGCTAAAGGTACCGTTCAGGTATTTTGAGGTCACTTCGGGGCATTGCCGCGATAACCTTCCATGGTGGTGTATTTGCGACAACTCCTGCTTGGCGCTTTGGCCGGCGCTGGCATAGTGGCGGGGCAAAGCAGCCCGGCGCCGGTCCGGATTGTTCTCGTCGGCGACTCCACGGTCGCGATAAAGAACGGCTGGGGACCGGGATTCTGCGCTCGTGCGGCGAGCGAAGTCGAGTGCATCAACCGGGCGCGGAACGGGCGCAGTTCCGGCAGTTATCGCGCCGAAGGGCTGTGGGACGGCGTGATGGAGGAACTTCGCAAACCCGCGGACAAGACATGGGTCCTGATCCAGTTCGGGCATAACGACCAACCGGGCAAGCCCGGACGTTCCACCGATTTGAAGACGGAGTTCCCCGCGAATCTGCGCCGGTACGTGGAAGAGGCGCGCGGGGCCGGCGCGAATCCCGTGCTGGTCACACCCCTGACGCGGCGCACGTTCCGGAATGGCAAGGTCGCTGACGATCTGGGGCCCTGGTCAGATGCGGCCCGGCGGGTCGCAAAGGAAGCCGGCGTGCCGCTGCTCGATCTGAACGCCGAAAGCCTCGCGGCCGTGCAGACCATGGGTGGCCGCGAAGCCAATACGCTGGCCATGGCGCCGCCGCCCAAAGTCGTGGAAGACGGGGACCCGGACAATTCCGTTGCCGCGCCCAAAGCGGAGCCGAATACAGCGGAGCCGAACGGCGAGACACCACCCGTATTTGACTACACCCACCTCGGGCCGAAGGGTTCGGCATACTTCGGCGCAATGGTGTGGCGCGAACTCACCGCCGCCGTACCTGCCCTGATCCCATACCTGAAGCCGCAACACTGACGCACGGCAGCGTATTCAGCGCGGCTAAAGCGACCTTTCACCGAATTTGAGGTGTGATCCGAAGCGCGCTGAGATACCCTTTTGAGGGGGCGGATCAGGCTTTGAGCGCTGTCACTTCACCAACGAATTCTTTCGGCGAGGGAGTTGCGGAGGGATTTCTTCCGCAACAACGCATCGAATCGCTCGTGCGGGAGGGCCTCGCCGCAATGGACCTCGCCGGCAAACGTGTTCTCGCGGTGATCCCCGACGGCACGCGGACCATGCCGATGCCGCTGCTCCACACAATTCTGGGACGCGAGCTTCATGGGCGTGTGCGGCAACTCGACTATCTGATCGCGACCGGCACCCATACCGCCATGTCGGACGCGCAACTCAGCCGTCACCTCGGCTGCCAGGTGAGCGGTGGCCGCGCGGGCGACGAGCAGATCTTCAACCATGTGAGCGACGACCCGGCGGCACTGGCAACGCTGGGCGTCATCCCGGCCGGCGAAATTGCGGCGATCAGCGAGGGTCTGCTCAGTGAAGAAGTCGTCGTCCGGCTCAACCGCGCCATCCTCGATTACGATCACATTCTGATCTGCGGGCCGGTTTTTCCGCACGAAGTAGCGGGCTTTTCGGGCGGGACGAAATACTTCTTCCCCGGGATCGCCGGGCGCGAAATCATCGACTTCACGCATTGGCTGGGCGCGCTGGTGACATCGAGCGAAATCATCGGCGTGGCCGACACACCCGTGCGCCGGGTGATCGACCGCGCGGCGGCCATGGTCCCGCGACCGCATTCGCTGATTGCGCTGGTGACGCACCACGAGGGAGTCGCCGGCATCTTCTGCGGCGCCACTCACGATGCATGGCGGGCGGCAGCAGAACTTTCGTCGCGCCGCCACATCGTGCGCGTTGCCGCGCCTGTCCGCCGCATGCTTGCAGTGATGCCGGAAATGTACTCCGATCTCTGGACCGGCGCCAAAGGCATGTACAAGAGTGAACCCGCGGTTGCCGATGGCGGTGAGGTGGTCATCTACGCGCCGCACATCAAAAAGGTAAGCGAAGTCCACGGCCATCTGATCGAGGAGATCGGCTACCACTGCCGCGATTATTTTCTGGGGCAATGGGAAAAGTTCCGCCGCTATCCCGGAGGCGTTCTGGCCCATTCCACCCATGTGAAGGGCAAGGGCACCTACGACGCCGCGTCCGGCACAGAGACGCCGCGTATACGTGTGACCCTTGCAACCGGCATACCTGAAGATATGTGCCGGAAGATCAATCTGGGCTACCTGGATCCGGCAACCGTAAACGCAGATGAGTGGCGCGCCCGCGAGGCAGACGGCTGGCTGGTGGTTCCGAGAGCCGGTGAGATGCTGTACCGCGTTGCGCAAAAGGAGATTGTTTAATGTTCAAGCCGCTGGATTTGACAGGCAGGGTTGCGGTGGTGATGGGTGGCACGTCTGGAATCGGCAGTGCGCTCTCGGTGGGACTGGCTGAGGCGGGCGCCGATGTGGTGGCCTGCTCGCGCCGGGTCGATGCGGTCGAACAGACGGCTCTGGCCATCGAACAGCGCGGGCGCCGCACTTTACGGATCACGGCGGATGTCGCCGACCGCGGTTCTCTGACGGCGGCACGCGATGCCATCCTCGCGAAAATGGGCCACGTCGATATCCTGATCAACTGCGCGGGGCGAATCAAGCGGACCCCGGCGCTCGAACTGCCGGAAGAAGAGTGGGACGCGATCCTCGAAACGAATCTGACCGGCACACTTCGTTCCTGTCAGGTCTTCGCGCCGGCGATGATCGAGCAAAAGTGGGGCCGGATTGTGAACATCGCCTCGCTCAATTCGTTTGCGGCATTTTACGAAGTCGCGGCGTACTCGGCGAGCAAGGCGGGAGTCGCCGGTTTGACTCGCTCGCTGGCGATCGAATGGGGCCGCCACGGAGTGAACGTGAACGCCATCGCACCGGGGGTCTTCCGCACCGCGCTGAACGAAGCACTGCTGGACGGTACGGAACGCGGCAAAGAACTGTTGATGCGAACGCCGCTGAAACGCTTTGGCCGAATCGAAGAGCTGGCCGGAGCCGCGGTATTTCTTTCGTCGGAAGCGGCGAGCTTCGTGAACGGCGAAGTACTGGTGGTCGACGGCGGCTTCCTGGCGAGCGGCGTAAATCAATGAGCACCTTTCTCACCGATGATTTTTTGCTGGAAACAGATACGGCGCGGGAACTCTATCACTCCTTCGCAAAAGATCTGCCGATCATCGACTATCACTGCCATCTTTCTCCGGAACTGATGGCGGCCGATCATCGCTTCCGCTCCATCACGGAAATCTGGCTGCAAGGCGATCACTATAAGTGGCGCGCCATGCGTGCCTGCGGCGTTTCCGAACGCCTGATCACCGGCAACGCTTCGGATTTCGAAAAGTTCGAGGCCTGGGCACGCACTGTGCCGGCCACGCTCGCCAACCCGCTCTATCACTGGACGGCGATGGAACTGAAGCGCCCGTTCGGCATTTCGGAGGCGCTTTCTCCAGCGACCGCGCGCGATATCTTCGATCGCTGCAACGAACAACTGACCGTTGGCGATCTGACGACGATGGGCATTCTGCGCTCGTTCCGCGTGGCCGTCGTGTGCACGACAGACGACCCGGCCGATTCGCTGGAAGCCCATCGCCAACTGGCATTGCGGCCCGATCCCGTGACGCGCGTGTACCCGACGTGGCGACCGGACAAAGCTCTGGGCGTGGACAACGTCGTTGCCTGGAACGACTGGGTTGACCGGTTGGCCGCGGTTGCCAACAACGCCGTCGACAGCTGGGATGCGCTGCTTTCCGTCCTCGATCAGCGCCACGCGGAATTTCACAGGCTGGGCTGCCGGGCCTCCGACCATGGCCTCAACCGAATGCACTCAGCACCCTTCACTGATGCCGAAGCGTCGACGATCTTCAGCAGGCTGCGTGCCGGGAAGGAGGTCAGCGCAGTGGAGGCGGAAGTGTTCCGCTCCGCGCTGCTCCATCGTATGGCAATTCTGGATCATGCCCGCGGCTGGGCGCAACAGTTTCACCTCGGCGCGCTGCGCAATACCAATACGCGGATGCGAGGGCTGCTGGGTCCGGATACCGGCTACGACGCGATCGGCGATTTCGATCAGGCGGAACCGCTGGTGCGCTTTCTGGATAACCTGGACGCGACCGACCAGTTGGCAAAGACGATTTTGTACAACCTGAATCCGGCGTGGAACCCCGTGTTCGCCACCATAGCCGGATGTTTTAACGACGGCGTGACGGCCGGCAAGATGCAGTTCGGCGCGGCGTGGTGGTTTCTCGATCAGCTCGACGGCATGGAAGCACAGATGCGCACATTGGCAAGCGTGGGGCTGCTCTCGCAATTCGTCGGTATGGTGACGGATTCCCGCAGCTTCCTTTCGTTCCCGCGCCATGAATATTTCCGGCGGCTGCTCTGCCAGATGCTGGGAGAAGAAGTGCGGCGGGGGCGTCTGCCACAGGACGTGGAGTCCCTCGGGGCCCTGGTGACTGATATCTGCTGCCGGAACGCGCTGAACTACTTCGGGTTTACTCCCGGCGAAGCAGTTCGGCGGTAACCGAACTGCCCCTCCTCCGAGAAAGCCGTCTCTAAAATACGAGCCGGGCGCCGAACTGGATCTGCCGCGAGCGGTTTGCCTGGGCTGTGATCTGCCCGAAGCTGGGACTGCTGGCGGTAGTGTTGGGTGCACTGAAAGACGCGTGATTAAGAATATTGAAGGCTTCAAACCGCAGTTGCAGCGAGGCTTTCTCCGTAACGGCAATGCGCTTCAGCATCGACGAATCCACCTGGTTGATGCCGTCGGCCCGGAGGTTCGGGAAAGTCGTTGAGAAGGTTCGAATGTGGTAAGCGTATGCCTGAGTCGATACGGTGTTGAACAGGGCCGTATTGAACGCAGGAGAGTTGGTGTGGCGAGGATCGACGGTCAGGGCGCCGGGTCCGCCGAGGTAAACATAGTCGCCCGGCGTAGTCGTGCTGCCGTTCACCCACAGGACCGGCGCGCCGGTCTGGAAGGTGTAGATGGTGTTCATCGTCCATCCGCCAACAATCGTATTCGCGACCCGCGAATGAGTGTCAAACATCTTCCCGCGACCGACGGGCAGTTCGTACGTCGCACCAACAACAAATCGGTGTGTGTGGTCGAAGGGGGAGATGCGCTTCTCCAGCCCGGGATCGGAGGCATTCAGCCAGCTGTCCTTTTCGATGAGCCGCGAGAAGATGTAGTTGCCGGTGAGCGACAGGCCGTGCGAGAGACGCTTTTCCACGTGAATGGGCAGAGCGTCGAAGTAACTGCTGCCGATCGAAAGATTCTGCTCGATCACGCCGGTTGATCCGCTGTAACCACTGGACGAGGTCCCGACCGGGAACTGAGGAAACGGAGCGAGCAGTTGCGCCACGGTGGTGGTGGCGGTATTCAGGCTTGTGTTCAGACCGGCGAAAGGATTGGCGGCCGAGGCCGACAGCGCCGCATTCACCGCGGCGTCTCGCGTCGGCAACGTGCTCAGATACTTTGCCGGCAGCGCATTCAGCTGCGTGACCGACACGGGCAGATGCACCGCATGATTGCCGATGTAGCCGAATTCCACCATCAGCGTCTTCGTCAGCGTGTGCTGAATATCCAGATTCCAGCGCAGCGAATACGGGTTCTTCATGTCCGGATTGAGGAAACTGACCGTCTGCCCTGCAAACGTCCCAAGACCGGCAGATGAGCCCGCCGGGGCCAGAAATCCAGTGGGGAAGGGATTGGTCAGCGGGTTAGTGGGCGTGACAACGGCGCCGGGGACGGAGAAATTCGTGCTCGCGCTGAAGCCCTCCTGGTTGATCAGAGGGTTCGTCGAATACGCTCCGTTCACATTCAGATTGGCCACCGTGAGCGGCGAAACGAACATTCCGAAGCCGCCGCGAATCACAGTCTTTCCGTGAAGCCGTTCGGGACTCCACGCAGCGCCGAGCCGGGGGCTGAAGGGATGCGAATCGACCTTGTAGGAGCCGCCGTTGCCCGCGCTGGCGAACTGCAGTCCGCCATTTACAGCAAAGGCGGATGCGGGAAGCAGTGCGGTTGGATTCTTCGCATAGGCTGCGGTCGCAGCCGCCGAAAGCGGATTCGCCGATGTAGTGTCGAATCCGTTCACCGTGCGGCCGAATTTCTCGGCATAAGGAGTCTCCGTGTCAAACCGCAGACCCAGGTTGACCGTGAGTGTCTTCGAAACACGCCAGTCGTCCTGCACGAAACCGGCGAAGTAATACGAGGACATGGAACTGTACGTATTGATGTCGTAAGTACCGCTGGTCGGCAGACCAAGCAGAAGTGACGCAAGATCCTGGCCCTGCGCAAGCGTTGACGATGCGCTGCTCGAAGCTCGAACGTAGGTATTGGAGAACGAGAACGTGCCCGTGGAGTTGCCGAACTGAATTACGTTCAGGCGATATTGGCGGATGTCGCCGCCGACCTTTATGGTGTGCTTGCCGCGTGACATCACGACATCGCCGAACAACTGGAGCGACTGCGACGGAAGCTGGTTGGCCGAGTTGGCTCCAAGGGGCTGGAAGGTTGTAAGCGCCATAATCGGAAGCTGCAGCGAGTTGGAATTCGCGCCGATGTAGGTCGGAAAACCCAATGTTGTCGGATCGATCCCCTGGCTGGGAACGCCATGCCCCTCATTCATTCGGGTGAAGTTCAGGCGGGCGTCGAGCACGGTCTGCGGATTGATGGTGTAGACCTCATCCAGCGTGGCCCCCCAGTTCTGGCGGATCAGAATAGACCCGTTCGAAACGTTGTTGAAGTAGTTATTCTTGACCTGCGAATAATCCGTACGGCGCACATCGAAGAAAGACCGGCTGCGCTCGCTCATGTTGTAGTCGAGGCGGCCAAGGAAATTGCGGAAGTCGTCATTTGTTGGTGCGTTGGCGATGAAATTATTGACGCCGGTCGTGCCAACGCCCGAGGTAACGTTGGGCCCCGGATAGAACTTCATGTACGCAGCCGCAACAGGGTTATTGGCAATCAGGCTCGGCGGGATGATGTTGCCGGAGAACGGTTGGCGTGTAACGGTCGACCCGCTTTGCACCGCCGAAAAGGGATTGTACAGCTGGTACTGCGAACCGGCCGCCAGCAGCGCAGAGAAGTCCCCCTGCTTTTCCGCCGCGGTGGGAACCGTCAAATACGTCGTATTCGGCTGGCTGTCCTTCATGCTCTCCCAGGCAAAATACCAGAACAGCTTGTCCTTCCCGTTAAAAACTTTCGGGATCCAGACAGGACCGCCGGCGGTCAATCCGTACTGGTTCTGGTGCGTGTCGGGCGCGCCAACGCCGGCTTTGTTATTGAAGTACGTGTTGGCCGCCAGATTATTCGGCTGATTGAATTCCCAAAGCGTGCCGTGCAGCGCATTAGTCCCGCTTTTCAGAATCATGTTCGCCGTGCCGCTTCCCGTGTGTCCGTAGGCAGCGTCGTTGTCAAAGGCCTTGACGCGAACCTCGAGGACGGCATCCTGCGGCGGGCTGTACGCGAGGCGCATGTCCCACGTCGCATCAGGCGAGCCATCCATGAGCAGTTCGCTGGTTTGCGATGGCAGTCCGCCAATACTCAGTGCGGCGGGCGCGGCGGAATCGAAGGGGTGAACGAGAGAAGGCTGCGTGGTCGAGATAACGCCCATCGCCAACTGCGCCAGCATCATCGGAGTGCGCCCGTTGAGCGGCAGATCTTCCACCTGTTTGGTCGTTATGGACTGACCGGTGGAGGCATTCTCCGCGTTGACGAGCGGCGCTTCCTCCACCACCTCGATCTGCTGCGAAACATCGCCGACTTTCAGGCGGACGTCAATCACCGGATGCTCGCCCGACGCCAGCTGAATGGCCGGATGCACCGACTGCTGAAAACCATCGGCCTGCACCGTCAGACTGTATTGTCCCGGCGCAAGAAACGGAATCACGTACTGGCCGGCGGAATCGGTGGTCGTCTGGGAACGGGCATTGGTGCCGGCTTCCACAGTCGTCACTTTGGCATTGGCGATAGCCGATCCCGAAGGGTCGGTAACGCTGCCGCTCACGGTGCCGCGGAACTCCTGACCGTACGCCGCGGCGGAGAGCGCAATGGCAGCAAAAGCAGCTACAAGGCTGAGTTTCATCGTCTTGAAAAACCTCTCGGAATAAAGAACCCCTGCGGAATGATCCGCACTCTACTCGTCCTGGAATATATCGCCCCTTGCCCGCCAAAGCAGCCCAAAAGTTTGGAACTAATCCTTTAGGCGGACTAAAACGTCCTGATACCATGGAGGCGCAGAACGATCGTGGACCTTCGCCAGCTGGAAGTCTTTCTCGGTGTTATTGACCACCGTACGGTCACGCGTGCGAGCGAAAAATTGTACCTTTCGCCCGGCGCTGTCAGCCTTCAGCTGCAGAATCTCGCGATCGAACTGAAGACGCAGCTGTTCGTCCGCTCCGGAAAAAATATCGTTCCCACGCCCGCGGCCATCCGGCTGGCGACCCACGCGCGCGAAGTCCTGAAGAAGGTGAAAGATCTTCGTCAGGATTTCGGTAATTCCGCGGAACTGGACCGGCAGCCCTTCCACTTCGCCTCCGGTGCCACAACTCTGATCTACCGTCTGGCGGGCCCGCTGCGCAACCTGCGCAAGCGCTACCCGAATGCGGATGTGCACATTACGGTCGCACCGACCGAGAAGATCGTTGCGGGGCTGCTCGATCTCCATTACGACCTCGGCCTCGTGTCGCTGCCGGTTGAAAACAAAGATCTGAACATTTTGCCTCTGTTCGAAGAAGAACTCGTGCTGATCCGCCCGCTGCACGGCGCCGAGCGTGGTGGATCGGTAGAGACGATCACTCCCTCTGCGCTCAACGGCGTGCCATTTCTGCTTTTTCCGCCCGAGAGCAACATGCGGACGTTGTTTGACCGCTTTTTCGCCGAGATTGGCGTTCAGCCTCGCGTCACCATGGAGGCAGACGACACCGAAGTCATTAAAAGGATGGTGGAGGCCGGCTTCGGCTATTCCATCCTGCCGCAGTTTGCGCTCAGCGGCCGCGGCGGCAAGTACCGTAAGCTGCGTGTTGCCGGCAAGCGCCTCGTTCGGCACCAGGCCCTGGCGATGGCAAAAACGGAATATCCGCGGCCTCTGGCGACCGAGATCGCCGCCTTCCTTAACCTGGCGCTCACCACGGCGTGATGCCAACCGTTCACCCCCGCTGAACGGTCCCTTCCGGAAATTCACTTTGACACTCCCGCGGCGGGAAAATATAGTTCTGTTGTGCCCATAACGCGGACAAGGCGGGAGTTTTTGCGCGCGGCGACGGCTTTGGCCGCTGCAGGGTCGGGAGCGTTGCGCGCGGCCACGGCGTCCGGAGGCTGGAACGATGTACCCGCTATCCTCGCGCGCATAAAGGCACCGGTATTTCCGGATCGCGACTTCGACATTCAAAAATATGGCGCAAAACCCGGCGCCGACTCGAGTCAGGCGATCGCCGATGCGATCGCAGCCTGCAGCCGCGCGGGTGGCGGCCGGGTGGTTATCCCTTCCGGCGCGTTTTCCACCGCGGCAATCCGCTTGTTGAGTAACGTTAACCTGCACGTGACGGCAGGAGCGACGCTTCGTTTTGTCCAGGACCCTTCGCGTTATCTGCCGCTCGTCCATTCCCGCTTCGAAGGAGTGGAACTGATGAACTATTCTCCTTTCATCTATGCGGAGAACGCGGAAAACATTGCGATCACCGGCGAAGGGACACTGGACGGCAACGCCGATAACGAACACTGGTGGCCGTGGAAGGGCGCGAAGGAATACGGATGGAAGCCGGGTCAACCCAAAGACGATGCCCGCGCTCTTCTCTTTCAGATGGGGCAGAGCGACGTCCCGCTCGCCGAGCGCAGTTTCGGCGAGGGCCACTATCTGCGTCCCGATTTTATTCAGCCGCGCGCCTGCCGGAATGTGCTGATCGAGGGCGTGACAATTGTTCGCTCGCCGATGTGGGAAATTGCGCCATTCGACTGCACCAACGTGATCGTGCGCGGCGTAAAGATCAACAGCCACGGTCCGAATAATGACGGTTGCGACCCCGATTCCTGCCGCGACGTACTGATCGAGGACTGCACCTTCGATACCGGCGACGACTGCATCGCAATCAAGTCGGGCCGCGACCGCGACGGCCGGCGCCTCGCGAAACCCACCGAAAACGTGATCATCCGCAACTGCGTCATGAAAGCCGGCCACGGCGGCGTTACGATCGGGAGCGAAATGTCCGGCGACGTGCGCAACGTGTACGTGGAAAACTGCCGGCTTTCCAGCCCCGATTTGAAATACGCACTGCGATTCAAGACCAACGCGATGCGCGGCGGAACCATTGAGAACGTCAACTTCCGCAATATCGAAGTAGGCGAGGTGTCCGATGCTGTACTGGCCATCGACTTCAACTACGAAACAGGGGCGGCAGGTCCGGAAAAGCCCGTCGTACGGAATATCGAAATCAGCGAACTGACCGCAAAGAAGGCGAATTATGCTCTGTACCTGCGGGGCTTTGCGAATGCACCCATACGCGATGTGCGGCTCGACCGCTGCTCGATCAGCGGCGTCGCCCGGGACAATGTTGTGGAGCACGTCGAAGGTCTTGTGCTGAATCAGGTCAGTATCACGAAGTGATTGTTCCTATGGTGCAAATCCGCATTCTTCTTCCCGCATTGATGACGATCGCATTCCTGCCGGCGCACGCGCAGGACCAGCGGCAGGTAAGAGAACCGGTCATCCCCCCTGTATGCGCGACGCTGAATGCAACGAACGCGTGGCCGCTCGACGAAACCAGGTCCGATACGGCGCGCATTCAGGCGGCACTCGATAGCTGCTCCGCCGGTCATGCCGTGGAACTGAAGTCCGCCGGCTCCCGCGATTCTTTTCTCTCCGGACCGCTGAATCTTCGCAGTGGCGTAACCTTGCTGGTCGATGGCGGAGTCACGCTCTACGGCTCGCGGGATCCGGCCGACTACGCACTGCAGCCGGGCGGTTGCGGAATCATCACGGAAAAGGGCCATGGCTGCCGCGCGCTGATCAATGGCGAAGGACTGCACGATGCCGGCATCATGGGCGACGGCGTGATTGACGGTCGCGGCGGCGCGAAGATCGGCAGCGGCGACATTACCTGGTGGCAACTCGCCGATAAAGCCCGCGCGGGAGGAAGCCAGAATAATCCGCGGATTCTCGTTCTGGACAAGTGCACGAACTTCACGCTTTACCGCATCACGCTGCGCAACTCGGCGAATTTCCACGTCTATTTCAGCAACGTGAACGGCTTCACCGCATGGGGCGTGAAAATCTATTCGCCGAAGCGGGCCCGCAATACGGACGGAATCGACCCGGCCAATTCCACCAATGTCACGATTACGCAATCGTGGATCGATACGGGCGATGACAATGTGGCGATCAAAGCCGGCGGCACGATTCCGTCCACCCACATGACGATTTCCCACAACCACTTCTATTCGGGTCACGGGATGTCGATCGGCAGCGAAACGGATGCGGGAGCGTCCGCAATCCGTGTTTCCGATCTTTCCATTGAAGGCGCCGACAACGGCATTCGCATCAAATCGAACAGTTCGCGCGGCGGACTGGTACGCGACATCGTGTATGAAGACGTTTGCATCCGCGACACCGAAGCTCCACTGCTGTTCGACACACACTATCCGGGCACGGACAAGCGTGCCGACCTGATTCCACGGTACGAAGACATCACGCTGCGCAACGTTCATATCGACAGCAGCGGCAAGGCCGGAGCCGGCAAATTCACGTTCGACAGTTTCGATGCCGCACACCCGCTCGGCATCACCTTCGACGGACTTTCCATCAGCCGCACGCCGACGGCAGCATGCAAAGCGAAATTCCAGCCGTTCCCCGCTCCGGCGACACCGCTACGCGTCGCCGCCGATGGTTCGGGCGACTTCACCACGGTCCAGCAGGCACTCGATGCGTCGCACCCGGGTGCGACAATTCTTGTCGCGCCGGGGACGTATCGCGAAAAGGTCGTGGTTCGAGCGCCTCACATCGAGATGCGGGGCGCCGGCGTTCAGGCGGCGGACACCGCCATCGTGCTCGACCAGAGCGCCGGCTCGACTGGCAGTACTTTTCGTTCATCGACTGTCGAGATCCGCGCCGCCGATTTCCGCGCCTCCAACATCACCTTCGCCAACGATTTCAACCGAACCCACGAGCAGACCGCGCAGGGTTCTCAGGCGCTTGCACTCTTCACCAACGCCGACCGCGGCGTCTATCGCGGCGTCCGGCTGCTGGGCAATCAGGACACACTCTATGCCGCCAGCGAAAACTGCAATCCAGACGGCAACCCCTGCGCCCCAACGCGCCAGTACTTCGCAGACTGCTACATCGAAGGCAACGTGGACTTCATCTTCGGCGACGGCAAAGCCTATTTCGACCGCTGCGAAATTCACAGCACAGCGCACCAGGTTGGGTACATAACTGCTCAGGGCAAGCACTACGCTGAGGAAGAAAGCGGCTTTGTCTTTCGCAACTGCACGCTGACCGCTGCGCCCGGCGTAGCGAATGTATTTCTTGGCCGCCCGTGGCGCGCGTTCGCCAGCGTGACGTTCCTCGACACAACGATGGGCTCCCACATTGACGCGGCCGGCTGGCGCGAATGGCATCCGGGAGAAACGAATTATCTGCAGACCGTCAGCTACGCGGAGTTCGCTTCGAAGGGCCCGGCGGGAAGCCCGAAGGCTCGGGAGCCGCATACGAAAATGCTGACGGCCTCGGAGGCCGCTGCTTTTCTTCCGGAGCGATTCCTGGCGGGGGCGGACGGCTGGAGTCCCTGGCAAATCAAATGAAGAACTCCTCCCACGTTCGCTGGGGTATCTGCGCGCTGTTGTTTTTCGCCACCACGATCAACTACATCGACCGGCAGGTGATCGGACTGCTGAAGCCGGTCCTCGAAAAGGATCTCGGCTGGCAGGAATCCGACTACGGCTGGGTTGTTTTCGCCTTCCAGACTGCCTATGCAGCAATGATGCCGTTCGCCGGCCGGCTGATTGACCGCCTGGGCACGCGTCTCGGTTACTTCATTGCTGTCGGGGTCTGGAGCGCAGCAGCCATGTGCCACTCGCTTGCGGCCAACGCGATGCAGTTCGCCGCCGCGCGCTTTGCCCTGGGGATCGGCGAATCGGCGAATTTCCCCGCCGCGCTGAAGACCGTTGCCAACTGGTTTCCGGTCCGCGAGCGAGCGCTGGCCACCGGAATATTCAACAGCGGCTCGAACATCGGCGCCACTGTTGCCCCGCTGGCAGTGCCGTGGCTCGCCGTGCATTACGGTTGGCGCAGCGCTTTTCTCATCACCGCCGCCTCGGGCTTTCTCTGGATGGCCTTGTGGTGGATCTTGTATCGCGAACCGCGCGAGCACCCGGGCATTTCCCTCGCCGAGCGCCTGATGATTGAGGAAGGACGCGGCGCGCCTCCGCCTGCCCTCGCAATTTCGTACCAGCGGCTGCTGAAGGACCGCGTGGCGTGGGCCTACCTGATTGGAAAGTTTCTGACCGACCCCGTGTGGTGGTTCTTCCTGTTCTGGCTGCCTGGATATCTGAACACGACTTACCACCTCGACATCTCTTCGCTCGGCCTGCCCCTGGTGGCGATCTATCAGTCCTCCACGCTGGGCTCTCTCGGAGGCGGGTGGCTGTCCTCATTCCTGCTGCGCCGGGGCTGGACTGTAAACCGCGCACGCAAGACGGCCATGCTGATCTGCGCGCTCGGCGTTCTGCCGCTCATCTTCATTCAGCAAACGGGCGGCCACCTTTGGCCTGCAGTGGCGCTGATCAGTCTGGCCGCGGCATCGCATCAGGGCTGGTCGGCAAATATCTTCAATCTGCCGGCGGACGTGTTCCCGCAGACGGCGGTGGCCTCCGTGGTCGGGCTTGGCGGCATGGGCGGGGCCATCGGCGGCGCGATTGTTGCGCCCGCGGTAGGTTACTGGCTCAGTTTTTCGCATGGGTCGTATGCGCCGCTCTTTATCGTCGCGGGCTCAATCTATCTCATCGCGCTGGGCATCATTCAGGTGCTGGCCCCGCGCCTCGAACCATCCACAAATTCACTCTCATGCTGACACTCGCAAAGCATTCACTTGGCACGGGCGACCGTTTCGGCCGGCAGGCGGCTGCCCAACTCTCTGCCTTTATTTCTGCGCGCAACCAGGGCATCCATCTTGTACCCGTGTGGAACAAGTCGAACCGCGAACACACGTTTATCGGCTCCGAACCCGCCGCCGTCCGCGCCGCCGCCAATCGCGCGGTGGTGGAACTGGGCTGGAGCGAGCCGTATTACGTGGATGCCGATCACATCAACATCGATACGGTGGATCGCTTTATCGCACCGTCCGACTTCTTCACGATCGACGTCGCGCATTTCATCGGCGCCGCGCCCGAAGTCGGGGCCGTGGAGGCCTTCGTTTCACGCCATCCGGAGCTCAGTCGGGAATCGGGCGCGACAACGTCCGCCATCACCGCCATCGCAACGAAATATCTGGCCGCGACCGCTGAAGCAGGCAGAATCTACCGTCACATCGCGGCCCGCAAGGGAGAAGGGAACTTCATCACGGAAGTTTCCATGGACGAAACCGACTCGCCGCAGACGCCGACGGAATTGCTCGTCATCCTCGCGGCGCTCGCCGATGAACGCATTCCGCTTCAGACCATTGCGCCCAAGTTCACCGGCCAGTTCAACAAAGGCGTCGATTACGTCGGCAACCTCGAGCAGTTCGCGCGTGAGTTCCGGGACGACCTTTCGGCGGTGGCAATCGCCGTCAATCGCTACGGCCTTCCGGCGAACCTGAAGCTCAGCATTCACTCGGGAAGCGATAAATTTTCGCTCTATCCGATCATGGCGGCCGCGCTGGCGGAAACCGGCGCCGGCCTGCATGTGAAGACCGCGGGCACGACGTGGCTTGAGGAACTCATCGGTCTCGCCGAAGGCGGTGGTGAAGGGCTTGCGGCCGTCAAAGCAATTTACGGCAAAGCGTGGGCGCAGCGCGAAACATTGTGCCAGCCCTACGCAACTGTGATCGACATCGATTTCGCCCGCCTGCCCGACCCGGCGGCATTCGCGGACTGGCCTTCCGACCACGTGCTGGCGGCGATCCGGCACGACCCGGCCTGCCCGGCTTTCGACCCGAACGTCCGGCAACTGCTGCACGTCGGCTTCAAGATCGCGGCCAAAATGGGCACCGAGTATCTGCGACTCCTCGATGAATTCCAGCCGAGTGTTTCGAGGAATGTCACCGACAACATCTTCAGGCGGCATATTCTGCCGCTATGGTCTCCGGTGTTCAAGCGGTCGTGAGAAGCCACCGCTCAGCGGAATCGATGAGGGACTTTCCCCGGACCGGGTCCGGTATAGAGGCGGCAACCCATCCCCGATAGCGAAGCCGGATCGGCAAATCCGCGAGCCCCTCTCCCCGCGGAGGAGAGTTCCGGTCACCACCGCAACAGCAGATGTCCGGCCGTAGCCTGCAGCAGCAAAAAACGGCCACCTTTGCCAGGTGGCCGTTCCTTGTAAACCATTGAAATCATGGTGCGGAGAGGGGGACTTGAACCCCCACGAGATTGCTCCCGCTAGCACCTCAAGCTAGTGCGTCTGCCAATTCCGCCACCTCCGCAATTTGGGGCGTTGTCGAGATTACTTCTTTGCCGGAGCCGGAGCCTGCGCCGCCGGAGGCACCGCGACCTGCACCGGAACTGCCGGTGTCTGGCCAGCCGGAGCTGCACTCTGCGCCGGAGCCTTGGCCGGAGCCGGGACCGCCGGAGCGTTCTTCGTCGCGTGCCGCGTCAGAGCCGTCCCGTTCACACCCGCGCCCCGCGTCGCCAGAATCGACAACGAAATGGACGTCAGCATGAACACGATGGTGGAAATCGTGGTCGCCTTGGAGAGCAGCGTCGCCGAGCCACGCGGACCGAATGCGGTCTGAGAGCCCATGCCCCCGAACGCACCAGCCAGGTCGGCCGCCTTGCCGCTCTGCAGCAGGATCACAACAATCAGAAACAGGCACACGAGTACGTGCACGATAGTCAACAAAACCGTAATCACAACTTCATCAGTATAGCAGGCCACCCCAAACGTGCGCCTTCCCCAATTTCAGAGTACGATTTTTTGCCTCGCCTCCCGCCGCTGCGGCTAACATGAAATCAGAGGGTTCGATGCCGGGGGAACCACGCGCCCCCGGTCTCCGTATCCTCAATCTTCGGATCTCAGAAAGTGCACATCGTAGCCGACAAAACGAATCCCGCCGCGCGGCCCTGCGAACCGCCGCGCTGGCGTCCCACCGTGCGCTACCTTTCGCAGACCGAGGTGCACGTTTACGCGCTCTCCATTGGCGCCAGCGTTCTGCTCAGCTTCTTCCCGTTCCTGATTGTGATGCTCACGCTCATCCGCGACGTCTTCCACCTGCCGCTCGCTGAAAGCGCTCTTGTGTTCGCATTGCGCGACTATTTTCCCGGCGACCTCGGCGGCTTCATCATCCGCAACCTGACCAAGGTGAATCACGGAAGATTTCAGCTCACATCGATCGTCCTGCTGCTTTTCACGGCCAACGGCATCTTTGAGCCCCTCGAGGTCGCGCTCAACCGCGCCTGGGGCGTGGAAGAAAACCGGAGCTACGTGAAGAACCAGATCCTCAGCCTCTTCATGATTCTCCTGTGCGGCGGCCTGACGCTGGGCTCGGTGCTGCTGACGGCAGTGAATGAGCGCTTCGTGTCGGTCCAGTACGGAATCAGCGTCCTTCCTACGTGGATGTCGCTCGGGATCTTTAAGCTGGGCGCTATCCCGGTCACGATCCTCTCGCTGTTTCTGGTCTACTGGATTCTGCCCAACTGCCGCGTTCCGGCGCGGCGCGTGATGCCGGTTGCCGTGATCGTGGGCCTCGGTCTGGAGGCGCTGAAGTATGTGATCCTGTTCGCGTGGCCCTGGCTCGACAGGAAATTCCAGAACGAATACGGGCCGTTTAACTACTCGGTCGCAATCGTGGTCTTCAGCCTTCTGGCGTCTTTTTTGGTGCTGGCGGGTGCGGAATGGTCGGCCCGCAAGCCGGCGCCGCCGGTTGAAGCGTAGTGCGACCGCGCCTCCGGATGAGATAATTGCTATCCATGGCAGACGAAACGGCGGACGAAGCACAAAAGCGCATCCGTGTTGTCACGTGGGCCGATCCGGAAGAAGCGCGCCGTCAGGGGCGGCGCATGTCGGGTTCGGAGCTTTTTGCGAAAATGCGGCCCGGGGAGATTGCCGAGCCCCCGTTTGCCCGGCTGCTGGGCATCGAACTGTTCGACGCAAGCGAGGGCAAAGTTACCATGACGCTGCCGCCCCAGGAACTCCATTACAACCCCATGGGGTGCGTGCACGGCGGCATCCTGACCACCCTGCTCGATTCCGTCATGTCCGCGGCGGTTCACTCCGCGCTGCCGCCCGGCAAGGCATACCTGACGCTCAGCATAAATGTGAATTTCCTGAAGCCTGTCTATGAACACACCGGGGAGATCATGGCGCATGGCACCGTTGTCTCGATCCGTCGCCAGGTAGCGGCGGCCGAAGGCCGGATTGTCGATCCGAAAGGCGATATCTGCGCTACAGGCACCGCCACATGCATGGTTTTTGACATGCCGGGCGGGCGCAAGCTGACCGCGGATTCCGAAACGGGCGCAGGGTCATGAACGCAACCTTCTCCATCCGCGAGTCTGCGGACGTGACCATTATCGACGTGGCGGGCAGGATCACGTTTGGCGGCCCGGCTTACGAACTGCGAAGCTCAATCGGGTTGGCGCTGCAGCAGGGGGTAACGAAGATTCTGCTGAATCTTGCTGGCGCGGAATATCTCGACAGCACAGGGATCGGCGAACTTCTCGCCGGCGTCCGCGCGGCGGGCGAGCACGGAGCGGCCCTGAAGCTGCTCAACGTCCCCCGTCGAATCCGGGATTTGCTCCGCCTGACCGGAGTATTTGACGTTTTTGAACAATTCAGCGACGAAGCCGCGGCGGTTGCGAGCTTCGCATAAGCGGCGCTAAATCCGGGCGGCCGTGCGGCCGATGTCTTCCCAGATCCGCGGGCTGCTGCCCGGCCAGTCGAGGTGAAGGTCCCGCGATACTTCCTCGATCATGTCCATCGTCGCGTGCCGACTGGACAGGGCGAACGCTGTCAGCAACACGTTATCGCAGACGGAATTGATCAGTCGCGGAATGCCCTGCGTTCGCAGATGAATTTCCGCGAGCACATCGGGACTGAAGACGTTCTGCTCACGCATGCCCGCCCGTGCCAGACGAGATGCGATGTACTGCGAAGTTTCCATGGCCGACAACGGGCGCAAATGGCAGCGCAGGGCGATGCGCTGCTTGAGCTGGCGGAACTCCCGCTCCTCCAGCTTCCGATCCAGTTCCGGCTGCCCGGAGAGGATGATTTGCAGCATTTTGCCGCGCCGGTTCTCAAGGTTCCCGAGCAAGCGGACCTCCTCGAGAACATCCCACTCGAGGTTGTGAGCCTCATCGATAATCAGAACGGTGGTCTGATTCTGGTTGGCGCGCTGGATCAGCAGCGCGTTGAGCGCAAAGAGCACTTCCGGCTTCGACTTGCGATCGCACTGCAGGTCGAAATCGTAGGCGATCATCTCGAAAAACTGATCCGACGTCAGCCGCGAATTAAACACGAATGCAAACTGGATCCGGGCCTGGGATAGCTGATCCCGCAGACATTCCAGCATGGTCGTCTTGCCGGTACCGACTTCCCCCGTCAGGACAATGAAGCCTTTGCGGCTCTGAACTCCGTACGTGAGGCTTGAGATCGCCTCTTCGTGCTGGGCGCTCCGAAAAAGGAAGGACGGATCGGGGCTCAGATTAAATGGAGAACTGTTTAGCCCAAAGAACGCCTTGTACATACGCAATTCGACTTTAACACGCATTTGCGCCAATCCAAATGCTCCACTTAGGGAGCATGGGCGATACTGGTAGCAGCCCAAGCGGTAGTGCAACGCTCAATCTACGAAATATGCCGGAAGTCCTTTACACTACGCCGCACGGCATTCAGGTCGCGCGGACAACATCTAAATTGCCCTATCAAAAGGGTTTAGGCCGATTCCTGCGCCAACTGGACACGCAGCGCGGCTTTTATTTGTCTTCCGGATACGAATTCCCGGGCCGTTATTCGCGCTGGGATATTGTGTCGGTTCATCCGCCCGTGGAACTGGTGGGCTTTCAGCGGGAAGTCACCTTCCGGCCGCTCAACGAGCGCGGCGTACTGATCAACCGCATGCTGGCCACGGTTCTGGCTGAACACCCGCACTGGGACGATTTCCGCGAGGAGGCCGGCACACTGCGCGGCACCCTGAAGCCGATGCCGAAGCTGTTCGCCGAAGAAGACCGCAGCAAGCAGCCGTCGATTTTTTCCGTCCTGCGCGCGCTGACTCAGGAATTCCGCACCGAGCACGACGATAAGCTCGCCTTCGTCGGCGCATTCGGCTACGACCTGCTCTTCCAGTTCGAACCGATTCCGCTGCGTTTGCCGCGCGACGGGAAACGCGATCTGCAGCTCTACCTCTGCGACGACATTATTTATATGGATCGCAAGCGCGAGCAGATCGAGCGCTTCACCTACGAATTCGCGCAGACCGGCGTTTCCACCAGGGGCGTCGCCCGCACCGGCGAACGCGTCCCGCGCGCCGCGAAACGAAAGCCCGCCCCCATCGCGGCCGACCACACGCCCGAAGAGTACATGGCCAACGTCGAAACCGTGCGCGAAGGCATGCGGCAGGGCGAATACTACGAAGTCGTGCTGGCCCAGACGTTTCAGACTACGTATTCCGGTAAAGCGTCGGACCTGTTCCAGCGCATGCAGCGAGCCAACCCCTCGCCGTACGAATTTCTGCTGCAGTTCGGTTCCGAACAACTGGTGGGAGCGTCTCCCGAAATGTTTGTCCGGGTGGAAGGCCAGCGCGTGGAAACATGCCCCATCGCCGGCACCGCACGCCGAACCGGCGACCCGCTGCAGGACGAAAAGAACGTTCGCGAGCTGCTTTCCTCGCTGAAGGAAGAGTCCGAGCTCACCATGTGTACCGACGTGGACCGCAACGACAAGAGCCGCGTCTGCATTCCAGGCACAGTAAAGGTGATCGGGCGACGGCTGATCGAAGCCTACGCCGGCCTGTTCCACACCGTCGACCACGTGGAAGGCTATCTGCAGCCCGGTTTCGATTCGCTCGACGCGTTCCTCAGTCACATGTGGGCCGTTACGCTCATCGGCGCGCCGAAAAAAGCGGCGGCGGTGGCGATCGAATCGCTGGAAAAGAATGCCCGCGGATGGTACGGCGGCGCCGTGGGCATGCTTTCCCTGAACGGCGACATTAACACTGGCATCCTCATCCGCACCACCTATTTGCGCGACGGCTACGCCACCTACCCGGCCGGCGCCACGCTGCTTTACGATTCCGATCCGGCTTCCGAGGAACGGGAAACGCGACTGAAGGCCACCGGCTTCTTCCGACTGCTCGGCGAACAAACGAAGCCAGCTGCCGCCGCCGTGACGGAGGCGGAGCCGATTCACATGAAGCTGCTGCTCGTCGATAACGACGACTGCTTCATTCACACACTTTCCAACTACGCGCGCCAGACGGGCGCGGAAGTGGTTACTTACCGGGCCGGCACACCGTTTGAAATCCTCGCGGCGACCAGACCCGACATGATTCTGATTTCACCCGGCCCCGGACGTCCCCACGATTTCGGCGTGCCGGATCTGGTGAAGAAGGCTGCCGACGCAGGCATCCCGATCTTTGGCGTGTGCCTCGGCCTGCAAGGCATTGTGGAGGCGTTCGGCGGCGAACTTGGCGTACTGGCGTATCCGATGCACGGCAAGCCTTCGGCCATCCGCCATCGCAATATCGGCGTTTTCGAGGGCCTGCCTGAGACGATCGAAGTGGGCCGCTATCACTCCCTCTACGCAGTTCCCGAGCATCTGCCGGAATGCCTCGAAGTGACCGCGGAATCGGAAGACGGCGTGATCATGGGCGTCCGCCATCGGACGCTGCCGATCGAGGCGGTGCAGTTCCACCCGGAATCGATCCTCAGCGCGCAGGCTGATACGGGGCTGAAGATGATGCGAAATGCGCTGCGAATTGCGCGAGCCAGTCTGAAGCGCTGACGGCGTCCCGCGCGGCCAGGATGCCGTTGAGACGCCGCATCCAGGAGTCAATTTCGTCCCAGGCGCCAGGGCCGTCGGCGATCCGGTGCAAGCCGGGATCGGTGGACCGCTCAAACTCGGTCTCGTCGTCCTTGAGATCTTCCAGCAGCTTGTCACCGGGCCGCAATCCCACGACGTGCGTTTGAATCTCTCGGCCCATCGCCTTGCCAAGACGGCGGGCGAAATCGATAATCCGCACTGGCTCGCCCATCTCCGGCACAAAGATTTCGCCCTGGTGGACCAGACTCACGGTTCGAAGAATAAAATCCACGGCCTCGCCCGAGGTGACGAAATAGCGATAGGTTTCCGGGTGCGTGATCGTCACCGGCAGGCCGGCGCGGATCTGCTCAACGAACGTCGTCCAGACACTGCCTTCGCTGCCCAGAACATTGCCCAGCCGGATCGACCCGCGATGGTTCACGGGCGCGGCGGCGACGATTAACTCAGAGGCCCGCTTGGTGCGGCCCATGATGCCCTTCGCATTCGCGGCCTTGTCGGTCGAGATAAGCAACACCGTCCCGACGCCCTGCCGGCTGGCGGCGCCCGCCACGCTCCAGGTGCCCATCACGTTATTGCGCACCGCTTCGATGGGATGCTCCTCCATCAGCGGCACGTGCTTGTAAGCTGCCGCGTGGATGACGGTATCGACACTGTTGCGCGCGATGATTTCTTCAATCAGGCCGGCATCGCAAACATCGCCTACGGTGGCGTTCGCGCGAGGACCGAGTTCGCGTGCCAGCCGGAAGATGTTGTTCTCCGCCCGGTCCAGCGCCACGAGACAGGCGACTTCCATTGCCGCCAGACGGGCGCAAAGTTTCGAGCCGATGGACCCCGCCGCCCCGGTTACCAGGATCCGGCGACTCAACAGCCCGGGAGGCAGCACCGCGGGCGGTGCAATTGCGCGGTCGAGCACGAAGGCAGCTACGGCATCGGGATCCGGGTGAGCGATCACACGGCACCTCTTCCGGCCCCGAACAGGCGCCCCGCCGTGCGCAACAGCAGCCGCGCGTCTTCTGCCGGCGAACACAAACTCAGCCATCGCTGTTCGACGGCCAGTTTGGCCGGCAGCAAGGTGCTCCGGTAGAACGCAACGGGGTCACTCACGCCGCGCAGTCGCTCTTCTTCGTTGAAATATTCCACGCTCGCTGCCCCGGTAATGCCGGGCGCAACCTCCAGAATCTCAGTCCACACGGGATCTGCTTCGTCGACGAACTCCGGAACTTCGGGCCGCGGGCCGACCAGCGCCATCTCGCCCCGGACAACGTTCCATAATTGCGGCAATTCATCCAGCTTCCAGCGTCTCAGATGAGCACCGACGGACGTAATTCGGGGGTCGCCACCCGCTGTGATGGAGGGTCCGGCCGCTGTTGCGCGGGCAGCCGGGAGCATGGTGCGGAACTTCAGTTGCCGGAAGCGCCTGCCGTGCCGGCCCACGCGCGTCCCCGCGTAGCACACCGGCCAGCCATCGCCCAGCAGCACGACCGCGGCGCACACCACCATCAGCGGGGAAATCGCCAGCAGCAGCAGGGCCGCCAGTGTTCTTTCAATCGCTCTCTTCGCCGCACTGGTGGCATAGGGGCTGACCATTTCCGACTAGTTACCGCCCCGGGTGATCACCGCCGCCAGATGCGTTTTGGCGAACGGCAGGCTCTCCAGCGCGAAGGCCGCGGCCCACGAGTGCGGCGCCACCAATCGGGCCAGCGGCGGCGCGAGTGTCGCATTCTCAAAACGAAATCTGCATCCGGGGAAGAGTTGGCGGATCTCCTTCCTTCCGATGCCGCGAACGGGCCGCGCGGGATTCGAACGACGCATGTCGTACCAGAGGATTCTCCCGCCGGGGCGCAGCACTCGCAGCATCTCGCGCGCAATCTGCTGCCGCACCGTCGCATCCAGGATGGAACTGAAGACCGTGAACTGCGCCGCGAGGTCGAATGATGAGTCTGGCCAGGGCAGCGTCCGCGCATCGCCGCTGAGCAATTCGGCCCCCGCCAGCCGTTCGCGAGCCTGCACGATGCGCTCCGGCAACAGATCGATGCCGTGAAGCCGCGACACCGTCGCGCCCCACATCAGGAACTCCAGCAGCCAGTGCCCCTGGCCGCAGCCGACATCGAGAATTTGCGCGCGGTTGAGCGGGAACGCACCCTCTTCGCGCAGCAAGCGCGCACAGGCCCGCGCCGCACCGGCGTGCAGAAACTGGTTTTCGCTGCGATTCGAGTCGTAGAATCCGGCGGGGATCTCGCGGGCCCGGCGCGCGTACTCCTGACGAATTCGTTCGATTTCGAGGGCGCCCGGATCGTCCACCGCGCCTCTCAGCGGCTCGCGCCCGTAAACACGCGCGGAACCGTCGTCTGACCCTGCCGGCACAGCCCCCAGTATACGAGGCCTGCGCAGAACCCCGCGGCGTACCCGAGTTGGTAAAGAAAGAATATCAGCGGCAGCGCCGGCAACAGGTCCCAGCCTTCCCGGCTGGAGGCGCGCAGGGTCGCTACGAGGCAAAGCAGCGCGTAAAGCACCGTCAGCGCGCCGAGCGCCGTTAGCGCGGCGGCCCGGGTCGCGGCCGGAATCGTCAGAAACGCAAAAACGAACCCAATCAGCGCCGCCCCGCCCGGCACGAAATGCCGGACTGCCGCCGTGGCGGGGTGCTTCCGCAGCACCGCAATCCGCCAGAATCCGAACTGCAGATATTGCCGGAACAGGCCGCGCAGCGTGCGCCGCGGCGTGTAGCAGGAGACGATCGACGCGTCCTGCCAGATGACGCCGCCCGCCTGACGAATCCGCAGATTCAGTTCATCGTCCTGATTGCGCACCAGCGTTTCATCGAAGCCTCCCAGATCGAGGAGCGTCTGCCGCCGCCAGCATCCGTAGGGAACGGTGTCCACCGGGCCGGAATAATTGTTGTCGCGGAACCGCGCGCCGCCCGTGGCGAAGGGGGAGTGGAACCCGGCATGGATGGCACGGGGCCAATAGCCTTCGGCGCGCGACCGCTGCGGGCCGCCCGCGTTGGCCGCGCCGGTCGCTTCGAGCACTTCGATCGAACGCCGGACGTAATCGGGCGAATACACGGTGTGTGCGTCCATCCGTACGATGAACTCGCCGCGAGCGAGCCGGATCGCGTCGTTCAGCCCGGTTGACACGATTCGCGCGGGATTATCGATGACGGCCAGCCATGGCCTCGCGCCACAAGCGGCATCGAGAAGCGCCCGCGTGCCGTCCGTCGACTGGCCATCTGCGATGATGACGTCCAGCTCAAGCCCCGTGCGATCCAGCGCATCGAGGCTTTGGAGCAAGCGCCCGATGTGCCCCGCTTCGTTCCGGCAGGCTGCGACGACGGTGACGTTTACTGGAATATTCGTCATGCGGGGCCATCCACGAGGTTAGTATGGATGCACGGACCATGAACCGGCGGGCTCTCATTCGGCAATCCGGACTGGCGGGCACGGCAGTCGTTCTCGGCGCGTGTGGCAGGAAGCGGGTTGCTGTCCCTCCGCCCCCGGCGCAAATTCCCGCCGGCACCACGGAACGCGGCGTGGCTAGTTGGTACGGCCATCCGTATCATGGCCGCCCCGCGGCAGATGGCGAGATCTACGACATGGAGCAACTGGTGGCCGCCCACCGCACGCTGCCGTTTCACACGCGCGTGAGTGTCCGCAACCTGTCGAACAACAAAACGGTGGAGGTTCGCATTATCGACCGCGGGCCGTTCGTGGGCGGGCGCATCATCGACCTTTCCCATAAAGCCGCACAGCAACTGGAGATGATCGGCTCCGGCATCGCGCCGGTGGAGATCACCGTGCTCGCGGCGCCTGCTTCCGGCGTGCCCGCAAAGTTCGGCGTGCAGGTGGGGGCGTTCGGCGACAAATCGAACGCGGACCGGATGGAGCAATCGATGAAAGCGGCATACGGTGCCGGCCGGCAGGTGCAGCGGGCCGGCGATCCACCGTTGTGGCGAGTGCTGGCCGGCGCCGAACCTTCGCCCGAAGCAGCGGAGCAGCTGGCGCTGCGCATCCGCGAAGAGCAAAAGGTGCCGCAGGCTTTTGTGGTGCGTCTCGATCCGTAGTCAGTAACTCGCTACAGAACCGCGAGCACTTCTTCGGCGTGGCCTTCGGGCTTCACCTTCTCGAAGATCTTTACGATCTTACCTGCCTCGATCACGAACGTTGTTCGCGCCACGCCCATCACCTTCTTGCCGTACATGTTCTTTTCCTTCATGACTCCATAAAGGTTCGCGATCGTCTTGTCGGCGTCGGCAAGCAGAGTGAAGCCAAGGTCGAACTTCTCCTTGAATTTCGCCTGCGCCTTCGTCGTATCGGGCGAGACGCCGATTACGGTGACGCCTTTCTTCGTGAACTTCTTCACGTGGTCGCGGAACTCGCAGGATTCAACGGTGCAGCCCGGCGTATCGGCGCGGGGGTAAAAGTACAGGACGATCTTTTCGTCCTTGTGTTCGGCCAGACGGAACTCTTCGCCTGCGTCGGTGAGGACAGTAAAATCCGGTGCTTTGTCGCCAACTTTGAGCATGGTCTGATTCCTCGCCTTCCTTCTTTTATGAGAGTTTCGACTTCAGCAGTTCGTTCACAGCGGCGGGATTCGCCTGGCCTCGCGACGCCTTCATCACGGCACCAACGAGGAAGCCGATCACCGTCGTCTTGCCACCCTTATATTGCTCGACCTGCTTCGGATTCGCAGCGAGGACTTCATCCACAATCTTTTCCAGTGCGCCGGAATCGCTGATCGTCCTGAGTCCTTCGCGCTCCACGATGACCGAGGGAGCTTCGCCGGATTCGAACATCTTCGGCAGAACGTCCTTGGCCAGCTTGCCGGTGAGTTCGCCGCGCACGATGAGTCCGACCAGTTCACCGAGGTGGCGGGCGGAGATCGGAGAATCTTCGATCTCACGATCGGCGGCTTTGAGCATGCCGGCAAGGTCGCCCATCACCCAGTTGGCGGCAATCTTCGGATCGGTCGAAACGGTGGCGACTTCCTCGTAGTATTCGGCGATGGCGCGGGTGGAGGTGAGCACTTCCGCGTCGTACTGGCGCAATCCGTAGGATTCGACAAAGCGGGCGCGTTTGGCGGTGGGCAACTCCGGCATGGTGGAACGGACTTCACCGAGCCAGCGGTCGCTGATTTTGAGAGGAACGAGATCGGGTTCAGGGAAGTAACGATAATCGTGCGCGTCTTCCTTGCTGCGCATCCCGTGGGTCTCGCCGGAATCGGGATCGAACAGACGGGTTTCCTGAAAAATGCGGCCGCCTTTTTCAATGATGGCGACCTGGCGGGCTACTTCGTATTCCACGGCCTGCTTCAGGAAGCGGAACGAATTCAGGTTCTTGACTTCGGCGCGCGTGCCAAACTTCTCAGTGCCCTTCAGGCGGACCGAAACGTTGGCATCGCAGCGCAGATGCCCCTTCTCCATGTCGCAGGTGGAGACTTCGACGAACTGCAGAGTTTGCTTGAGATCGGTCAGGTATGCCACGGCTTCGTCCGCCGAGCGCATGTCGGGCTCGCTGACGATTTCGATGAGCGGGGTACCGCAGCGGTTGAGATCGACGTAGGTGTAGCGGTCGGAATCACGGAAGCCTTCATGCTGGCTCTTACCAGCGTCGTCTTCCATGTGGATGCGGGTGATGCCGATGCGCTTGAGTCCGGTCTCGACAGGGATATCGATGTAGCCGTGTTCGGAAAGCGGCTCATCGTACATGGAGATCTGGTAGCCCTTGGGAAGGTCGGGATAGAAATAATTTTTGCGGGCGAAGCGCGAGACGGCGCGCACGTTGCAGCGGAGCGCGAAGGAGGCCTTGATGGCAAGCTCCACGGCTTCACGGCTGAGCACGGGCAGGGCGCCGGGCAGGCCGAGGCAAACCGGACAGACGTTGCTGTTGGGCGCAGCGCCGAAAGAGGTTGGACAGCCGCAGAAAATCTTCGTGCGGGTGCCGAGTTGCACGTGGACTTCGAGCCCGATTACGGGTTCATATTTGGCGATGAGCTCGGGGGAGGCGAGCTCGGTAAATGCGGATGCAGACATTTTTTCTTAGGATAGCCGCCCGCGGGGTGCGGCGTTAGTTGGCGACCGTCAAAAAGAGGCCGCTCTGGGTGCTGAAACCGCCGGTGCTCAGAACCAGCGGCTGGTCGCCGCTGGCGACGTTCGGCACCGTGATGTTGAACTGGCAGACCCCTGGCGCGACCAGGTAAGCGGCGACGGACGCCGCGACACCGCCCACGGTGGCTGTGACGGCCTGGGTCAGCGGGTACGCCGAATAGAAGAGCACGCCGACCGGCGCGGCCGGGTTGGAGGGTCCGAAGCCGGTGCCGTAGAGCTGGACGACCTCACCGGGTTTGGCTGGCGTGGTGGCCACACCCTGCAGCAGGCCGGCCGGGCCGGCGTAAACACCGGTGGAGTTGTGGACGGCCGCGGGGTACCGCGGGGTGAACTCGAACAGCGCGGGCTGCAGCGGAACCTTGTCGATGTAGAAAAAGTTGCTCTGGAGCAGCTGGATCTTCACCTGCACAGCAACGCTGCCGGTGGTGTTGTCATCCGGCGGAATCAGTATGTTGAGCTGCGTTGGGCTGTAGTAAGAAATGGCGGTCGGACGCGCGTTGACGGTGACTGAGACGAAGTCCATCTGCGGCGGCAGATGGCCGTTGATGAAATCGGAGTCCTGCCAGGCGCGCGAAAGAACGGAAAAGCCGGTGCCGTAAACGGTAATCCAGCTGCCGGGAGCGGCGCCGACGTGGCCGGCGGCATTGCTGGCCACGGATTGCCCGCTGGCGCTGCTGGCCACGCCGGTAATGTAGGGAATGGTGGCCTGCGGACGCGCATCCTGTGGCGTCACAATCTGCGCCGCCAGACTCAAGCAGAAAAGACTCAACCCGGAAAGCCGCACAGTCAACTTACATTTCTCCCTTACGAATTTTGCCATGGGCGGCACACGGACGAAGCTCCGGAATAACCGCAGGAATCAGTAAAAAGGGCCCACCGTTTTGCGGCGGGCCCGGGTTGCGTGATGTGAAGCGGCCTATCGGTCGGCCAGGTTGCTGCTCTTCCCGCCCGCCTTGATGGCCGCCAGAACGTTGCTTGCAGTGAACGGCACCTGACGGATGCGCACGCCTGTGGCGTCGAAGATCGCGTTGGCGACCGCCGCTTCGGCCAGGGTGATGGCGCATTCTCCCGCGCCGGTCTGCGAGACGTTGGGATTGTTGATCACCGTCGTCTTCATGACCGGAACAGGCTGGCCCCACTGGTAAACAGGGTACGTGTTCCAGTCGGTGGACGTGATGATGCCGGCCGTAGCGTTCCACTTGACCTGCTCATAGAGTGCCCGGCTCATGCCCTGCAGCAGACCGCCCTCGGTCTGATTCTTCATCCCGTCGGGATTGGAAACCGGACCGCTTTCCACTGCCGTATAGAACGAGGTCACCGTAACCTGTCCGGTTACGACGTTGACCTGAACATTGCAAACCGTGGCGCTGTAGCCGTTGTTGCCTTCGTACAGCAGGCAGGCAAAGCCGCGTCCACTGGCAATGGTCGTATTGCCGAATCCGAATGCGCCGATTTTGGAGCGGGGCGAACTGCGGTAATCCCAGTTCCCGAGCTGTGCGGCTGCCTGGACCACCGCAATCAGCCGGGGATCCGAAAGGTGGCGAAGGCGGTAGAGAACCGGGTCCTGTCCCAGACCTGCGGCAACTTCGTCGATGAAGCTTTCATTGGCGAAAGTGTTCTGCATACGCGAAGGCGAACGCAGCGGGCCGGTAAAGAGCGGAGACGGTACGGTGTGGGTGATCACCCTGGCGCTGGCGATGTTGCCGGTGCCGCCGGCCGGGTTATTCTTCACCACGCCGTTCAGATATGCCGACGCGGCGTTTCCGTTATTGCCAAACGTGGAAGGCGGCGTAGCCGCGGTGGGCACTACAACGGGCGGGGTCGGAAAGCCGGCCAGCGCGCCACTGATGATATTGCCCGGCGTGGTGGCGTTGGGACGGTTGCCCCTGGTGGCGGTGTAGCTTTCGTAAACCCAGCTCTGCATCTGGCCAGTCTTATCGACGCCAGCCTGCAGATTAATCACATAGGGCTGACCGAAACTTTCGCCGTTGGCATGTTCGTCGCGGCGGGACCACTGGACGCGCACCGGCTTGCCTACGGCCTGCGACATGATCGCAGCATCGTAGGAAACCGAATCGTTGCCGTTGAGCCCGTAGCAGCCCGAACCTTCCACGTAAATAACTTCAACGTTGGAGTTGGGAATTCCCAGCACGAGCGCAACGCTGTCACGTTGCGGATAGACGCCCTGCGTGGCCGACCAGATTTTCGCGGTCGCCTGAGGGCCCGCTCCGCCGCGGACGTCGGCGACGGCGCAGGAAGTGGCGATCGAGCCGTGCATCTGGTACGGATGCAGGTACTGGGCGCTGAATGTCTGCGCAGCGGCAGCCATGGTGGCCGCGGTATCGCCGGAATCCAGCGTGAGAGCATCCGCAGTAGGACCGGTCTGCAGATACGTGTAGAGGCTGTTCGGATCGGGCAGAGCGGCGCCGGTTGACCAGTTGACGTTCAGCGCGCCGGCGGCCTGAATGGCATGCCACTGGGTATCCGCAACGACTCCGACAAAGTTGGCCTTCACGACGACCTGCACGTTGCCAGGCAGAGCGGCGACGGACGATTTATCCACGCTGACAACCGTCGCGCCGACCGTCGGCGGACGAACGACGCGGCCGTGCAGCATCCCGGCAACACGAACGTTGTGGACGTACGTGAATGAGCCGACGGCCTTCGCCGGAATATCAATGCGCGGGACCGAGGTGCCGAGGATCGTGTAGGTGTGCGGATCCTTGGGCGTCACGCTGTTGCTGAGCGACAGATTGAAACGCTGCCCGTTCAACAGTTGGCCATAGCTGATCTGCTGCGTGGAGTCGCCGCCCTTAACCGAAACGATGCCATTGCTGACGGTAAGCGCGCTGACCGGGACATCGAACCAGAGCGAGGCCAGCTGCAGGATTGCCGCGAGCGCGGTATCCAGGGCCTGACGCAGCCCCCCGGGACCGAACTCCGCGATGTGCGACTGGCTGCCCGACGTGGTGCCCTGATCCGGCGTAAAGCCGGTCTGACAGAAAATCAGCCGGACGTTGCTGAGCGGCACGGAGAGCTCTTCGGCAGCGAGCTGAATCTGGACGGTCCGGATGCCCTGACCGAATTCGCATTTGCCGGAGTAGACGGTGACGATTTCATCGGCGCCGATGGAAACCCAGGAATCGACCTTCGATGCGTCTACCAGCCCGGTGGGCTGGAGCGGATCGATCGGAGTCGGCGGAGTGGTGGTTTGAGCCGAGGCATGAGTCAGTGAACCGGCGGCGCTGAATCCCACGACGAGAGCTCCGGCAGCTTTGGCGGCGGCCTTAAAGAACTCACGGCGCGAAGGTGCATTTTCATTCAACGCGGCCAGCGCATCGGGCGTCATGTTCGACTGGTCGAACTGGCCGACGGAACCGGCAAGTTTATCCATTGCGCGTTTTCCAAAGATTGCGGATTTCATTGAGTTTTCCCCTGTGCGTAGAGAGAAAGCGCATTCAGCATGCGCGGGTGCGAGTGGCAGCGGCAGAGCAGCGGAGTCTGGCCCAGAGCATTCAGAATCTGCGCGCTGGTGGCGCCGGGATTGGCGTCAATGAAAGCCTTTCCGTAAAGCATGGGGCCGCTCAGACAGAATCCGCACTGCATCGCCTGCTGAGAAATGAAAGCCTGCTGGATCGGATGGGGATTGGCAAGAGTGCCAAGGCCTTCGATCGAGACGATCGTGCCGCCGGCGGCAGCAGCGATGCCGGTTGTGCAGGAACGGATGGGAGCACCGTTCAGAAGGACCGTGCAGCAGCCGCATTGACCGAGGCCGCAGCCGAACTTGGGTCCCTGCAGATGGACGTTCTCCTGCAATATGTAGAGCAGCGGTGTGTTGGGGTCGTCGACGTTCACCGAAACGGAGGCGCCGTTCACGGTCATGGTGTATGTGGCCATTCACAATCTCCTTGAAGACAAAAGCAACGGAACTGACTGTCCGGGGAATTCCCGGGACATGGCATCCCTCCTGAGAGTTAAGGAAGAAAAGACTGCGGTAATCATATCCCCGGGTAAAGTCTTCGTCAATGATGCATTTATAAGGGGCAAGGACACGTTTAAAATTCAGACAATCACCGCGCTTCCCCCGCTTGCGGCGTCATCGAACACGGCATGGCACGGCCCTTCCGAAGCCAAAACTGCACACGCACAACAATCTGCGCCGAGGTGTGTTCAAGCGGTCGGGAAACATAAGGATCGGGAAGTATGATACGCTCCTTCCTAATCGGGGTACCAGAAATTTATTACGGGACAATTCATGCGGAACTTTAAAAAGACAGTCATCCGGGTTGCGCTCGTCGCGGCAGCTATTGCCACGCCGATCATCTATGCGTATGAATACGGGCCGGATCCTGGATATACCGGGGCTCCTGGCGACAACAAGAACGGATGTGTCGCCTCCGGATGTCACGTCGGCACGCCGAATTCGGGGCCCGGTTCGGTGACTATCACGGCTTCGGGCGGAACCACTTACGTACCGGGTGGGCCGGCCCAGACAATTTCGGTGAAAATCACCGACGCAACCGAGAAGAAATACGGCTTTGAGCTTACCGCGCGAGTGGACAGCAACCCCACAACGCTCGCGGCCGGAGTTCTGGCGTCCACGGATGCACTCACACAGGTGGTCTGCACCGACGGTTCCATTTCACCGGCAGCCGGCTGCCCGGCAAAATCGGGCGGTACCCTGCAATGGATCGAGCATACGCTCGCGGGCTACAACAAAAGCGCCACGTCGCCGAGCTATACGTATACGTTCAACTGGACTCCGCCCGCAACGAACGTGGGCACTGTTACGCTTTACGCCGCAGGGAACGCTGTGACGGGCGCGCTGGTGGTAACCGGAACGCACGATTATCTGACTTCGCTGAAGCTCTCGCCGGCAGCTGCGAATCCGAATGCTCCGACGATTTTGTCCGGTGGCGTCAATCCACTGAACAGTTCCGCGACAACCATCCAGCCCGGCGCATGGACACAGATATTCGGGACCAACCTGGCGTCGGCGCTCACGCTCTGGAAGGGAGACTTCGCGACCACGCTCGGTGGCACCACGGTGTCGGTGAACGGCAAGCCGGCGTCGCTGTATTTTGTGAGCCCCACGCAGATTAACTTCCAGGCGCCCAACGATACTGCGACAGGCAGTGTGCCGGTGGTGGTTACAACGCCGAACGGCACAGCGACATCGACGGTGACGCTGGGAACGGTCGGGCCGTCGTTTCTTCTGCTGGACAACAAGCATGTGACCGGAATTATTTTGCGCAGCAACGGGTCGGGCGCGTACGGTGGCGGAGGTTACGACATCATTGGCCCCACAGGAAGCTCGCTGGGATTCGGCACGGTCGCGGCAAAAGCGGGCGATGTGGTGGAGCTTTATGCGGTCGGCTTCGGCCCCACGAATCCGGTGATGCCCTCCGGCCAGGCGCTGGCAGCCGGCCAATTCGGGACGGCGACGAGCCCAATCACAATTCTGATAAACAACAAGCCGGTGACGCCGTCATTTGCCGGCATTACGCTGGCTGGCTTGTATCAGATCAATCTGACGATTCCCAGCGGGCTGGGCACCGGCGATGTTCCGATCGTCGGCAGCGTGGCCGGCGTGCAGACCCCGTCGGGCTTCGTGATCAGCCTGCAATAAATTACTCGCGGGCGGACCGGCATTCTCCGCTTCCGAAGGCTCTCCTCGCGATGCAGCATCGCGGCCCGGAGTCGAACGCGGAAGTTGAACTTGCCGGTCCGCCGCATTTGCGCAGTCGGGCTTTTCAGGGCGATTCCGTGCGAGCCCGCCGCGCAGGAATTCGGGGCGGAAGAGCAACAGCCCCGGGCCGCAACGGCCGCGGGGATTCGTCGCCGAAACAGCCTTACTACACTAAACAAGTGTCTGGCCCCTCATGGGGACAGAACTGCGTCCGGCTGCGAGACAACTGAATCCTGCTCGATCTTCAGAACCGGGAAACCCATCTTCAGCTGCGTTCGTCGGTCATAGATAACACCAACACAACAATAGGAAGGAAGGTCCGTTCGGAATTTTGATGAGGCGCGACAAGAAAGTATTTCTGCGTTTTTTGCTGGCTGCAGGCGCGATTGCGACGCCAATCGTTTATGGATACGAGTTTGGACCGCCTCCCGGATATTCCGGCGCTCCCGGCGACAATGCCAGCGGCTGCGCGGCAAACGGCTGCCACGGCGGGGCGATCAGTCCAAAATTTACGGGCTCGGTCTCGATCACCGCTTCCGGCGGTACCAACTACATCCCGGGGCAGGCTCAGACGATCACCGTAACGGTTACGGATTCCGCCCAAAAAGGTTATGGCTTCGAGATGACGGCAAAGGCCACCGGAACGAATTCGGCCGGACTGCTGACCGCCGGCAGCGACGGCTATACCCAGGTGATCTGCGCGGATGGTTCAGTGTCGCCGGCAGCCGGATGTCCGGCATCCCGCGGCAGCACCCAGCAGTGGGTCGAACACACCCTGGCCGGCTGGGAGAGCAGTGGCACTCCGCCAAGCCACTCGTTTAAGTTCACGTGGACACCGCCGGCTACCGCTTCCGGCACCATTACTTTCTACGCAGCCGGTAATGCCGTGGCGAATGCCGCGCCACCTGCCAATGATAAGGGCGCTCACACGTATTTCACGAACCTCGCGCTGACGCCGGCCGCGGCCAACCCGAATGCGCCGGCAATTACGCCGGGCGGAATCAATCCGCTGTACAGCACCGCGACGACGATTCAGCCCGGCGCGTGGGCGCAGATGTACGGCACGAACCTGGGTCCCACCGGAACCACGTTGTGGAAAGGCGATTTCGCCACCACACTCGGCGGCACTTCCGTAACGGTGAACGGCAAACCCGCATCCCTTTACTTCGTCAGCCCCACGCAGCTGAACTTCCAGGCGCCAAACGACACGGCAACGGGCAGTGTCCCGGTGGTTGTCACAACGCCGAATGGAACGGCAAGTGCGATCGTTACGCTTGGCGCCGTGGCACCGTCATTTCTCGTGCTGGACGGCAAGCATGTCACCGGAATCATTTTGCGCAGTGACGGCTCGGGCGCATACGGCGGCGGGAGCTATGACATTATTGGCCCCACCGGGAACTCACTCGGGTACGCCACCGTGGCAGCCAAAGCGGGCGATTCGGTGGAGTTGTTCGGCGTTGGCTTTGGTCCCACCAACCCCGCCCTGCCTTCCGGACAGGCTCTGGCCGCGGGCCAGTACGGCACAGCGACGCTGCCGCTCACTCTTCTGATCAACAACCAAAATGTGATACCTTCTTTCGCAGGTGTCACGCAGGCCGGTCTGTACCAGATCAATCTGACGATTCCAGGCGGCCTGGGAACGGGAGACGTTTCGCTGGCCGGGACAGTCGCGGGCACTCAAACGCCGGCGGGGGTTGTGATCAGCCTGCAATAAAAACTTATGCTCAAGTGGATTGGCATTCTCGCGCTTCCGCTCGCACTGTGCGCGCAGGCAACTGCGCCACAGGCGGCGGCGCCGCAGACTGCAGCGCCTCAGGCTGCGGCCAGCGGACCGAATCATTATGTCGGGTCGGCAGTTTGTAAAACCTGCCATCCCGACGTGACGCTGAATTTCTATAAGAACCCGCACTACAAGAGCGTCGCGTCGGGGAAGGAAGCGCCGGAAAAGACCGGCTGCGAGGGATGCCACGGAGCGGGCGGAAATCATGTTGCGGCGCGCGGCGGCAAGATGACCATTCCGCACGCGTTTTCGCAGATGACGCCGAAGCAGGTGCTGGACGACTGCCTGCAGTGCCATTCGAAGGATATCTCGAAGGCCAACATTCAGCGTTCGATTCACACCGAATCGGATGTGGTCTGCAGCAACTGCCATTCGATCCACAAGCCGGCCACGCCGAAGTTCCTGCTGACGAAAGTGCAGCGCGAGCTTTGCTACGACTGCCACCAGTCCGTACGGGCACAGTTCGATATGCCGGTGAAGCACCGGGTGAACGAAGGCGCGGTGCAGTGTTCGGACTGCCACAATCCGCACGGGACTTTTGCGTCGACCTGGTCGACCGGCCTGAATTCCCGCATGGTGGATCAGAGCCCCGGGGGCGAAGAGGCATGCGTGAAGTGCCATCAGGAAAAGCGCGGGCCGTTCGTCTACGAACACGCGGCGATCCGGGTGGGCGGTTGCGAGACCTGCCATTCGCCGCACGGCTCCATGAACAGCAAATTGCTGCGGCGGCCGGTGGTTTACACGCTCTGTCTTGAATGCCACAACGGCGCGGGCAGCGGCGTTTCGGCGGCGGGCGTGCTGGGGCAGTCGAGCGCGCACAACATGCTCGATCCGCGCTTCCAGAACTGCACTCTGTGCCATTCGCGTATTCACGGCTCGAATTCAGACGCAAACCTGCTGAGGTAAGAACAGAATGAGAAGACTTCTGATTCCGGTACTGTTCTCGGTCTGCGCCGGTGCGTACGTGCAGGAACTGGCAGCACAGGAGACCATTGCGCCCACCACGGGCGAGCGGGTGGGAAGTGCGCGCGGCGAAAACGTCGGCGCCTACAACGTGGTGCAGTCGTGGGAATTCGGCTACCGCTATGCGACGGTCGGCGGCGACGACGGCAAGTACCGCAGCGACGTAAACTACGGGCGCGGCGTTCGGCTGCTTTCCAGTTCACTGACCGTAAACTCGAAGGACGGACACGGCAAGTGGTTCGACGAAATCGTCCTGACGACGCAGGGCCTCGGAAACGATCCCTATGAGTCGGCCATTCTGCGCGTGCAGAAGAACCGGATCTATCGCTACGACATGACGTGGCGGCTCAACGATTACTACAATCCCGGGCTGACAACTGCGCTCGGTCTGCATCTGCAGAATACAAGCCAGCGCTGGCAGGATCATGAACTGACGCTTTTTCCGCAGAGCAAATTCCGGATTCACGCCGGATACGGACACAATAAAGAAGATGGCCCGGCGCTGTCCACCGTCAATCTTTTTGAGAATGAACGCGGCGATATTTTCACGCTGTTCAGCAACGTGCGGCGCGAATACAACTCCTACCGGATCGGCGTGGATGGCGAGTGGATGGGCATCCGCATGTCGGTCCTGCGTCGCTGGGAATTCTATAAGGAAGATACACCGTATTCGCTCGGCGGGCCGGGCGCGGGCCTGAACCCGACTGACGCCACGACGCTGACGCAATATTATCGGTCTTCGCCCATTCATGGCGATACGCCTTCCTGGCTGGGAATCATTTCGAGCGAGCGCAGGCTTGTCGCCTTCAACGGAAGAATTTCCTACGCGGGGGGAACCCGCAACTTCGTTCAGAACGAATCCCCGGCGGGCACGGGACTCGGCGGAGCCGAAAGCTACGTGGTTCTCACCTACGGAAACGCAAAGCGTCCGACGCTGGTGGGCGATTTCAACGTCGCGGTGTTTCCTGCCGGGCGCTGGACGATCACGAATAATACGTCTGTCTCCAACCAGCGCATCGTCGGCGATTCGACCTACGAGCAGTTCAGCCTTTCCACTCTGAACGTGACGCTGCTGAATTTCCAGTTCCTCGGAGTCCGGCTGATTACGAATTCCACCGACGTGCGTTTCCGCGCCACGAAGAAGCTGAGTGTTTTTGCCGGCTACCGCTATTCCAACCGTGAGATCCGCTCGATCCAATCGTCTTCAGATCCAACTACGCCGTTTGAAAATACTCTGAACTCGCAGGTGAACATGATCCACGCCGGCGCGTTCGGACTGAACTGGACCATCGCCCAGCCCCTGCGGCTGCACGTTGCGGCGGAGGTCGGCCACAGCGACAATCCGTTCACGTCGATCGATCCGGCCAACTATCACACGATTGACGCGCGCCTGCAGTACCGCAAGAAGGCATTGTCCGGCGCGGCGGGATACAAGCAGAATTACAACAACAACTCGATGACGCTGACCTCCTACATCTCCCACTCGCGGAACTATTTCGCGAATGGATCCTGGGCGGCGAACAGTTGGTTCTCCATCGATGCGGGATACAACAGGTTGCATCTCGATACGGCGGGCGGCCTGCTTTTCTTTGGCGGCCTGCCGCGCTCAACGCAGCAGACGGGCACGTCGGTGTATCTGAGCAACATCCACGCTGGAAACCTCGGTGCGCGCGTGGCGATTCGCGGACGGGCTGACGTGTACGTGGGCTACAACATCACGCGGGACGCGGGCGACGGACGCGGCTCGCTGCAAACGCCGGGCACGGTATCGGCCCTGCTTTATAACGTGCAGACGTTCCCGCTGAGCTTTGAATCGCCGATGGCGCGGCTGTCCATCCGGGTGACCGACAAAATCAAGTGGAACGCCGGATATCAGTATTACGGCTACCATCAGGACTTCGCGGTCAATTCGGTGCTGCAGAATTATCATGCACACACCGGCTATACGAGCCTGCTGTGGGCGTTCTGAGCGCGCCGCCGGTTACTTCGCTTCGCCGAACAGAAACGACTGCGGGCCGCCGATCTGCAGCAGCAGTCCGAGGTCGTCGCCGAGAAACCAGGCCGACTTCCAGCGCTTGCCGTCGAATTCCATAAAGCCGATCTCCCACGAACTGACCCGGGCGTTGGATGGCGGCATGCCGAACAGGCTTTTGGTGTTGGTGGCGGACAGGCGGAACTGCATCATCACGTTGTCACCCTCGGCAAGGGCGTAGCCGATACGATCGCGGCGGTCGGGAAATGCGTCGCCGAACTTCGTGGCCGTGCGGCTCAGTTCAACAGAGCGGTCGATCAGATGTTTGGCGCCGCTGCGCAGATACTCATCGTAGGGCGCGCCGGGGCGGTCCGGCAGAATTCCCGCGGGACGGTTTGCCGATTTGTACGCCGCAACCATGACTTTGTTGTGATACGCCGGCGTGTCCGCCGGATGCGCGAGCAGTTCGTTCAGGACGTCGTTGCCGTCCCGGGTGTCGTCGAGAATCGGCGGAACGTTCATCCGCCCGTCGCTGCGTGCAGGCAGACGCGAACCGAGTTGCATCAGCAGTCCTGCTTCATCAGCCATGAACCAGCCTTCCACGATCTTCTGATTCGCCACGCGGAAGACGGCAACTTCGTTAATGTCGAAACTCTTGCCGGTAGCGGGGATGCCGAACAAATTTCCTTTATGCGTCCCCTGAATGCGGGTCACCGCGCCGACCAGGTCGCCGTCGGCGATCAGGTGCTCAATCGTATCCGTGCGGTCCGGAAACACGGTTCGCAGCGGCTGCCCGAGCGCGGCGAGTTGCGAACCGGCGGCATTGCTTTCAAGATTCTGAAACTCGGCCCGCAATTGCTTGTACGCCGGAGCCTGCGACGCCTCGCGAACCGCGGCGAAGCCCGCCTTCCCCTGTTCTTCGAGGTAACGTTTCACAACCGCTTTATTGCGGGCCTGAACCGAGTCCTGTGCCCACGCACCGCGCGGAGTGCCCAGGACCAAGCCGGCTGCGGCTCCCGCGCCGAGGCTGCTTTTCAGAAATGTGCGTCGTGTCGCCATGGCGATCCCCCCTTACGGTCCGCGGCGAGCCAACTCGCCAGCGTGTGTATTGTATTACAACTGAGCGGAGTGGAACGGGGTCGCGTGGCTGTTTGTCGGCGCGGATATTTATCGGCGGATGCTTATCGGCGGATGCTTCGCGCGCCGGCGCTCGATCGCGGCCAGCCGGACCGATGCCTCAGTTCGCGGTCAGGACAAGCCCCGAAGGCAAGTCCTCGCCGAAGATGCGGCCGAGTGAACGCTCATCGCGTTCGGTCGAACCTTCAAGCTGCGCGATGAGCTGCGGATCCGAAACGCGGGCGCGGACTGCGGCCAACGTGACAGCGGAGACATCGCGCACCGGGTCGCCCGTATGGCGCGCCAGCGAAATCAGAGCGTCGTCCGATTTCGGCACCTGCAGCAGCGCTTCGATCCAGCGGGTCGCGACTGACGGCGAGAGCACCTGATTGGCCGGCCCGTAGAACAACTGTCGCGCACCCAGACGCGAGAGGCACCAGAGCACCACGTCGTTGTATCCCGATTCCTTGCCCTGCTTCAGCAATGCGTCGCCCAGCTGTGTGCGGTTGCCGGCCGGGATGAGTTCCATGCTCGAAGCCGTGCGCCACATCTCGCGCAGCAGGCTGTTATTCACTCGCTGCGGCTTCTTTCCCGGCTTCGGCAGCAGCACGGGAAGGAGGCGCTGCACTATGTCGAACTGCTGATTGCGGTTGAGTCCGCCGGCGACGCGTCCCCAGAAGATCCACCAGTCGATTTCGTTCTGCACCTGATTGGCGAACTGCGGGCCGGCGGCGTAAATGCGGCGGACCTGCTCGATGCGGAAGTCATCGCCTGGATAGCCGAACCCGGGCCGCAGACAGAAACCGGCCAGATTGAGCCAGCGGACTTCGATCGCCGCCCCGCGTTTGCGGTTTTCGATCTGCTCGATGAAAACATCGGCAAGGCGACGCGCCACATCGACCGGCCAGGAGTTGCGGCCGAGACCCAGCGCGGCTTCGAGTCGCGACGGCAGCTCTTCCGGCGGAACTTCGCCTTTCGCAACGCAGCCGCGGACGAGTTCGCACGCAGCATCAGCGGCCTCCTGGCTGACCACGGCGGCCGGCCGTCGGGACGCAACGTCGGCTCGCGCCTTCTTTCTCAACTGGAACTGCAGACGCCAGCGATTGTCGCTGATTTTGGAATCGCACCAGGTTTCGAGCGTGCCGATTTCCGTGAGACGCGCGCCGAGCTTGACCGGCACCAGGCGTTCGCCGCCTTTGCCGAAGCGGATCACGACTTCGAGCGGCGCGTGCTGGTGCAGCTCTTCTCCTTCCGTGAACGTGACCACGTCACCGGGCTTGTCCTCCGAGCGTGTCAGCGAACTCAGCAGCCGGAACGCGACCGGCTTGTTGGCCACGAGCTGAAGATCGCCGCGGTCGACTTCGACCGAATCTCCCTCCTCGGCACCGCGCGGAACGAGGCAGACCGCAGAGGAATCATTCAGCCCGACGTAATAAGCGCGCGGAAGGCCGCCACGAACCAGGATGCCCGAACCGGTGGAGCGAACGTACGAATAGTAAGCAGCGCCGCTGGCAACGGCGAGGTCCAGATCGCGGTTCTCAAAAATAGCGGGACGTTTGCCGTACCAGTTTTCCAGTACATCGGCCACGCGCTGACGGCAGATTTCCGGGATGAAGAAACCGCCGTTAAAAAGGATGGCGTCGGGCGCCTGCCCGGCAGACTCAAGGCCCGCGGATTCCAGAAACGCCGCCAGATGCCGGCTGATTGCGGGATCGGAGACGTAAGGCAGACCGAGTTCGCGGAAGAGACTGCGCTTCTCTTCCTTCGGCTTTTCACCTCGCGGCGAGAGCGGAAGAAAGCCCTCCAGCGTGAGTTCCAGAGCTTCCGCGCGCGTGATGGTGGTCTTCATCGTGCCGCCGATCATCGACGAGCCCCCGCCGAGCACGCTGATTTCAACGCTCTCGCGATTCGGGTCGCAGAGCAGCAATTCCTTCGCCGCCGAACACTGTCGGCGCAATCCGCTGCGCTGGCGGATGGAAAGCTGCTTTCCGAGCTTCGATTCCGCGAGCCACGCGAGAGTGAGATCGAGGTTATCGCCACCGAGCAAAAGGTGTTTGCCGACGGCGGTACGTGTGAAATCGATGCGGTCGCCATCGCGCGAGACACGAATCAGCGAAAAGTCGCTGGTGCCGCCGCCGACGTCGCAGATCAGAACGATCTGACCGTCGAAAAGCAGTTTGCGGGAGCGCTCGAAGTTGTTGGCGATCCAGGAATAAAAAGCGGCGGCCGGCTCTTCGAGTAGCGTGAGCTTCGGAATGCCCGCGTCGCCGGCGGCCTTGACCGTGAGTTCGCGAGCCTCTTCATCGAAGGAAGCCGGCACGGTAAGGACGACATCCTGCTCGGCAAGCGGCCCGCGGCCCGAAGCGTCCCAGGCCTCGCGAATGGTGCCGAGAAAACGCGCCGACACTTCCACGGGCGAAAGCACGCGGCCGCCCTCGCCCGCATCCCACGGAAGGATCTTCGCGGTGCGGTCCACGTCAGGGTTGGAAAGCCAGGACTTCGCGCTGTGCACGAGGCGGGTGGGCACAATAGCGCCCTGCTCGCGGGCGTAAGTTCCCACTGGCTGGCCGTCTTCGAGAAATAGAAACGACGGCAGCGCGCGGCGCGATTCCACGCGCCCTGGCGCCACTAACTGCGGAATATCGAAGACCTGAACGGGCGGGAAGCTGGTGTCTTCCGCGTCCGCGGGGTCGATCCACGCGAGCGCGGAGTTGGTGGTTCCGAGGTCGATGCCGATTTTCATACGGTTTATTGAGCGGCGCGGCCGGGATCAACCGATTCGCGCACGTTGAATTCCAGCTTCCAGCGCCGCGCATCGCGGGCCACGCACCAGAGTTGCAGCATGCCGGTTTCGGTCACGATTGTTTCAAAGCTCACCGGCACGACTTCGTCGGACTGCTGCCCCGACGGCAACCGGACTTCGACCGGCGAGAGTTCATCCAGCTCGCCGGCAAAGTCGTCGATCATATCGCCAGGGCGATCGTCCTTGCGCGAGGCCGAGCAGAAGAAGCGGAACTCGGCCGTGCGATCCACCGCAAGACCGAATTCACGATTCGGGATCGCGACCGACGTGCCCTCTTCCATGCCGAACGGCGCGACCGTCAGCGCCTTGAGCGGAGCCGGAATGCCGGGCACCGCGGGCATGGCGGATTCGATTCCCACATAGTAAGTTCGCGCTATGCCGCCGCGGATGCGCACACCCTTGCCGTGCCGCGCCGCGCCGTAGTAAGCGGCGCCGGCCGCCACGGCCTGCATCAGATTTTCGCCGGAGAGCAATTGCGCGGCTCCGAAGCCTTCTTCCGCGAGCCAGCCGTTCAGCACGCCGAGCAAACGTTCGCGTACGAAGGGCGCATGCAGGACGCCGCCGTTGAAAAGGAGGTGCGTTGGACAGGCGAGGCCGGTCGATCCGCGCCGCACGGAGTTGTGTTCGGAGGCTGCAGCCTGCTGGCGGAGAAAACGCGCGAGGTGACGCGTGATGGCCGCATCGGCCGCGTAGGGCAGACCCATTTCCTGCAGCCCGCCGCTGCGCGTGAGACGCGGCATTTCGGTGCTGGCCACGGGCGGCAGGAACGCATCGAGTACCTGTTCGATCTGTTCGCGATGCAGTTTGGCGCGAAGCGTACCCCCGATGAGACTGGAGCCTTTGCCCGGAATATTGACAGGAACTTCGTCTGCCTTCGAATCCGGATCGAGCAGCTTTTCCTTCGCCAGGCGGCAGTTATTCCAAAGGGTCTGCAGCTGAAACGCGTCGATCTTCGTTCCCTTTGCCGCCAGTTCGCCCGCCACGGTATGCGCCAGAGCGAGGTCGATATTATCGCCCCCGAGCAGGATATGTTCGCCCACGGCGACGCGTTCGAGTTGCAGCTCGCCGGCCTGTTCCGTGACGGTGATGAGCGTGAAGTCGGTGGTGCCGCCGCCAATATCGATGACGAGCACGAGATCGCCCTTCGCCACGCGCTGGCGCCAGTCTGGATGCCGCTCGATCCACGCGTAGAACGCGGCCTGCGGCTCCTCCAGCATAGTGACGGCCGGATAACCGGCGGCCTCGGCGGCCTTCAGCGTGAACTCGCGGGCAACGGCGTCGAAGGAAGCCGGGACGGTAATGAGAACTTCCTGATCGGCGAACGGAGCATCCGGATGATGCAGGTCCCACGATTCGCGCAGGTGCTTCAGGTATGCCGCCGAAGCCTGCACCGGAGAGACTCGCTCAATTCCTTCGGCAGCTTTCCACGGAAGAATGGGCGCGGTGCGGTCTACCGCGGCGTAAGACAGCCAGCTTTTGGCCGATGACACCAGTCGGCTGGAGACTTCAGCGCCACGGCGCTGCGCGAGCTTGCCGGTGACGAGGCGCGCACTTTCATCCCACGGAAGCGCGGTCGCGCCGGCCGGAAAATCGCGCTCGGAAGGTATGTACAGAAAGGATGGCAGCAGCGGCTCGGCGCTGAGTTCGCCCGGCGCAGTGAGCTGCGAGACCGGCTCCATCGCAACAACCGGAGCAACTGCAGCTTCTTCCGCCAGAGAAGTTGAGGCGACCGCGCAATTGGTGGTGCCGAGGTCGATGCCGATAGCGTACCGCGACAAACGCTACTCCACTTCGATTTCGGCCTGCGCCAGAATCCGCAGATCCTGTTTCGCATTCCATTTCGGCAGCGACGCCGACGTGGCGCGCCACCCGCGATGCCGCAGCACGCCCGACGAAGGCGCTCCCGTGGCCGGGACGTTGCCGATGAATTTGACCTGCGCGGGGTCGGCCGGCGCAGTGGCCGTGCTGCCCTCCACCGCGTCGATCAACGGCACAGGCGCAAAGGCGCGCTTCAGGACTTCGCGCGTCTTCTCATGCACGTCCCGCGCGGCGCCGCCGACCTGTTCGTCGGTGTAAGGCGCAATATCTTCCATGAAGAAATCGAGCACGCGCGCCTCGCGCTGGAGCATACCGAGCAACTGCAAAGCGCCGTCGGCGGGCTGAATCTGTGGCGCCGCGGGCGCTGCGGGCGCGGGCTTCGCCGCTTCCGTTCGGGCGGCAGCTTTCGCCACGAGGCCGAGAGCTGCAACAAGGTCGTCAGGGAGCTTGCCGCTGAAAAGGAGCGCGAAAAACGCGCGAAAAGCCAGTACGATGCGATTCAAGGTAAGGATGTACTCCGATCATTCAGAATAGCAACGAACCTGAGCCCGGGTATGTTGCGCCACGCGATCTGTCGAGGCGCGGTTAACGTTGGATAACTTTGCGGAGAGTGCGGAGTGACGCCGAACTGGGCGATAATCGGAACGTGAGAAGCCGCCATTTGATTGCCGTTTTCGTGCTTGCTGTCGCCTGTCTGGGACAACAGAACGGCGGCGCGCAGCAGAAGGGCGACAAGCAGAACGCCGCGCAGACCGCTGACAACGCGTGGAAGACCACCACTGAATTTCCCAACCTGGACTGGCACAACCTGACCGGCGCCCGTAAGGAAGCCGCGCTCAACTTCCTTCGCACCGACAAATGCGCCTGCGGCTGCGCCATGAAACTGGCCGAATGCCGTATGAAGGATCCGAACTGCGGCATGAGCCGGAAACTGGCCACCGCCGTCGTGCAGGGCTTCCTGCATAACGAGTCGCTGTCGCAGATCCGCGGAGATCTCCTGAAGCTGGCCGCCGAAGCACCGCCGCCCTTCGAAGACCCGGTGAAGCTTTCCATCGATGGCGACCCCGTACTTGGACCGGCCAATGCCCGCATCACCATCGTGGAATTTTCCGACTTCCAGTGCCCCTACTGCATGAAGGCCGTCGCGCAGGCCAAGGAGCTTCTCAAGCGGAACCCCGCCGACGTCCGCCTGGTCTTCAAGCAGTTTCCGCTCGATTCCCACAATCAGGCACAGTTCGCCGCCGAAGCCGCCATGGCCGCCCACGCACAGGGCAAGTTCTGGCCGATGCACGATCTGCTTTACGCCGGATTCCCCGACCTCTCCCGCCAGACCGTTCTGCGCTACGCGCGTCAGATCGGCCTCAATGAAAAACAGTTCGTCGCCGATCTCGACAGCCACAAGTTCGCCAAGCGCGTACAGACGGAGGAAAAAGAGGGGGAACTGGCCGGAGTCGACGGCACGCCTTCATTTTTCGTCAACGGGCGCAAATACAACGGCCTGTTTGAAGTGGCGGTGCTCGAACCGTTACTGAAACAGTTCCGCCAGTAGGTTACTTCGAACGCAGCGTTCGCTTGAGCCGTTCGAGTTGTTTGCGCGCCGTGCCGGCCCAGGCGCTTGCCGAATCCAGCTTCAGATAATTCTGCCAGTAACCGGCGGCCTGCAGCAGCTGATTGTTGCGTTCGCACAGCAGCGCCAGATTGAAGTACGCATCGGCGTAGCGCGGATTGAGCCGGATCGCATCCAGATAATGCCGGCGCGCATCCTCGGTCAGGCCCTGCTCGTCGTAAAGATTCGCCAGATTGAAATGCGCCAGCGGATAATTCGGATCCGCCGCCATAGCCCGCATGTAGAGCGCCGACGCTTCCTTCATTTTCCCCATGCGGAACGCAATCGTCCCCAGATTCACCAGCGCGCCGGATGCCTTCGGGTTGTACTCCACGGCCTTCCGGTAGGCGGCCAGCGCCTGCTCCGGCGGCGCGCCTGTCTCTTCCAGCCGGAGTCCCTGACTGAAGTACTCTTCCGACAATCGCAGCTTCTCCGCTTCCCGCTCAGCTTCGGTCGGCTCCGGCGCTTTTCCCGCCACGGGAAACGAGCGGAGCTTTTCGATTTCCTTTTCATCGAAGTCCAGCAGCAACTGGCCGGTCACCGGCTCCATGCGGCTGTCGCCGATATGCACGGCGATCCGGCGTCCCTCGGCGGTAATGCGCAACTGGGAAAGCGGATGTTCGATATGCTGCAGCCGCCGCCGCAGCGAAGCGATGGCGCGCTGGATTTCCGCGGCCGGAATGCGCACCTGGCGCAATTTACGCAGCGTCTGAATTGCCAGCAGGTCGGCGAAGCGGTAGACTTCCCGCGCGGCGATCAGCCCCTGCTGCTCCCAGCTTCGCAGTTGACGCTCGGTAATGCCCGCGATGCGCCGGATATCGGCGCGTTCATAAGAGCCCGCATCGAGCGTGCCTCTGGCCTGCGTCCCCCTCTTTTTCGCCATTTTTTCCGCGCCGCTTCGCCAGCAGTGTAACAGCTTCGGCCCGTCTGGCCAAAGCATTTGCAGCCGACGAGCGAAAATCCTTGTTGGCCGGGCGGAGCGTGCGCCGAACCCGCACGGCCCTCCCGCGGGATTCGGAAATGCCCGTGCGCCCTCCGCTCCGCCGGACCGCCGAAAGCCGTTCGATATAGTGGAATTTACCCATGAGTCAGAACAGCTTTGGCACTGCTTCCACCCTTTCCGTGGCCGGTGAGAAGTACCGCATTTTCCGTCTCGCCACACTTGAGGAAAAGGGCGTCGCCCAGGTTTCCCGGATGCCGTTTTCGCACCGCATCCTGCTGGAAAACCTCCTGCGCTGCGAGGATGGCCGCAAGGTCTCGAAAGCCGACATCGAATTCGTCGCCACCGGCGGTTCGGGCGACAAAGAGATATCCTTCATGCCCGCCCGCGTCCTGCTGCAGGACTTCACCGGCGTGCCCTGCGTAGTCGATATCGCCGCCATGCGCGAGGCTCTCGCGGCCATGGGCGCCGACGCCTCCAAGGCTAACCCGCTGATGCCGGCCGACCTCGTCATCGACCACTCCGTGCAGGTCGATGAATACGGCACCAAAGAAGCCTTCGGCGCCAACGCGCTGCTCGAATTCCAGCGCAACCGCGAGCGTTACATGCTGCTCCGCTGGGGCCAAACCGCGCTGAGCAACTTCCGCGCCGTGCCGCCGGACGTCGGCATCGTCCACCAGGTCAATCTCGAATATCTCGCCAGCGTGGTCTTCCAGGCCACCGGCGCGGACGGCGTTCTCACCGCTTATCCGGACACCGTCGTCGGCACCGACTCCCACACCACCATGATCAACGGCCTCGGCGTCGTCGGCTGGGGCGTGGGCGGAATCGAAGCCGAAGCCTGCATGCTCGGCCAGCCCATCTCCATGCTGCTGCCCCCGGTCGTCGGCTTCAAGCTGTTCGGCAAGCTGCCCGCCGGCTGCACCGCGACCGATCTCGTCCTCACCGTCACCCAGATGCTCCGCAAGAAGGGCGTCGTCGGCAAGTTCGTGGAATTCTACGGCGCCGGCCTGAGCGCGCTGAGCCTTGAAGATCGCGCCACCATCGCCAATATGGCTCCGGAATACGGCGCCACCACCGGCTTCTTCCCGGTGGATGACGGCACGCTCGCCTTCCTTCGCAAGTCCAACCGCGACGAGAAACTGGTTCAGCTGGTGGAAGCCTACTGCAAGGAGCAGATGATCTTCCGCACGGACGCGACGCCCGATCCGGTCTTCACCGACAAACTGGAACTCGATCTCGCCACCGTTGTGCCCTCCATGGCCGGCCCCAAGCGCCCGCAGGATCGCCTCACTCTGCCCGAAGTTGCCGCCAACTTCCGCGAAGCCTTTAAGGACGCGCCGAAGAAGAGCGCCGCTGTGGAAGTCATGGGCGAAAAGGGCGAAATGACCAGCGGAGCTGTCGTCATCGCCGCCATCACAAGCTGTACCAACACTTCGAATCCTTCGGTGCTGATCGGCGCCGGTTTGCTCGCGAAGAAGGCCGTGGAAAAGGGCCTGAAGTCGAAGCCCTGGGTCAAGACCAGCCTCGCGCCGGGCTCCAAAGTCGTCACGGAATATCTGGATAAGGCCGGCCTCACGCCGTACCTCGACGCGCTGCACTTCAACCTGGTCGGCTACGGCTGCACCACTTGTATCGGTAACAGCGGTCCGCTGCCCGATTCGGTGACCGCCGCCGTGAAGCAGGAAGATCTGGTCGTCGCCGCCGTGCTCAGCGGCAACCGCAACTTCGAAGGCCGCGTCAATCCGCTGGTGAAGGCCAACTATCTCGCCTCGCCGCCGCTCGTTGTGGCGTATGCGCTCGCCGGCACCGTCGAAATCGACATCGCGAAGGACTCGCTCGGCACCGGCAAGGACGGCCAGCCCGTTTACCTGAAGGACATCTGGCCCACCACGGAAGAGATCGAAGCCGTGATGAAGGCCACCATCGACGCCGAAATGTTCCGCTCGCAGTACGAAAAGGCATTCGCCGGCGACACCAACTGGCAAACGCTGCCGGTACCCACGGGCAACCTGTTTGTGTGGGACGAAAAGTCCACCTACATCCGCCGCCCGCCGTACTTCGACAACATGGTGGATCCCTCAAAGCCCATCGGCGACATTTCCGGCGCCCGCGTGCTGGCGCTGCTCGGCGACTCCATCACCACCGACCACATTTCGCCCGCCGGCTCCATCGCCGTCAACAGCCCGGCCGGCAAGTATCTCATGAGCCTCGGCGTTCAGCCGGTCGACTTCAACAGTTACGGTGCCCGCCGCGGCAACCATGAAGTCATGGTGCGCGGTACGCTGGCCAACGTTCGGCTGAAGAATCAGCTGGTCCCCGGCGTGGAAGGCACTTACTCGGTTCACCTGCCCGACGGCGAACAGATGTTCATCTATGACGCTTCCATGAAGTACCAGCAGGAAGGCACGCCGCTGATGATCATCGCCGGCAAGGAGTACGGCTCCGGTTCGTCGCGCGACTGGGCGGCGAAGGGCGTCGCACTGCTCGGCGTGAAAGCGGTGATCGCGGAAAGCTTCGAACGCATCCACCGCACTAATCTGGTCGGTATGGGCGTCCTCCCGCTGCAGTTCGCACCGGGCGAAAGCCCTGCCACGCTCAAGCTGACCGGACGCGAAAAGTACTCTCTGTCCGGCGTTCGCGACGGCGTGGAAAAAGGCTCCCGCGTGAAGGTCACCGCGGTGGCCGAAGATGGTTCGGTGATCAGTTTCGAAGCCGTGCCTCGCGTCGATACCCCGCAGGAAGCCGAATACTTCCGCAACGGAGGCATCCTGCCCTACGTGCTGCGCCAGCTTGCCGGCCAGCCCACGGCCTGATCGCCATCCAGCCTGCAAATACAAACGCCGCCTGCTCACGCGGGCGGCGTTCTTATTTGCGGGCGCTTCTGTTTCCGTCTGCTCTTTACTTCAGCAGCTTATCGATCTGCGCCGACAGGCTCTCCACGCTGGCCGCGGCCTCTTCGCTTCCGTCGAAGTCGTTCCGGATCGTCCCCGCCGCGTCCACGATGAAGATGTGCGGAAAGTGAACGTTCATGTTGCCATCCGGCCGCATCTTCATGTACGACATCATCATCTGGCCCGAATCGAACAGCACCGGCCAGTTCAGTTCGTGGCTCGACGCGAACGCATCGGCCGTCTTGAAATTATCCGGCAGCGTGACGATGGAGATCACGCCAATCCGGTCTCCGTATTTGTCCTTCACCTTGACCAGCAGGTCGGCCACCTTATTGCACACCGGGCAGGTGGTCTGCATGAAGTCGATCACCACAATCTTCCCCTGGTAATCCTGCAGATCGTGCTGCGTGAAGTTCGAATCCATCAGCGAAAAGCCGGGCGCGCGGCGGCCCGAAAGCTCGCCGGCGGCGAACAGGCTCATCGCTCCCAGCAGCATTGCCAACAACGTGGGAATTGTCCGTTTCATGCGCATGTCCTTACTTATATCTTTGCGACTTAGACCTTTGCGGCCAGCTCGCTCAGCGATTCACCATACGGCGCGCGAGCCACGCCCTTTTCGGTAATGATAGCGGTCACGTAACGATTCGGCGTTACATCGAAAGCGGGATTCTGCACCTCAGTGCCTTCCGGCGCGATTCGCGTCCCGAACACGTGAGTAACCTCCGCCGCCCCGCGCTGCTCGATCGGAATATGGTCGCCGTCCGGAATCTTCAGATCGAGCGTCGAGATCGGCGCGGCCACGTAAAACGGAATGCCGTTCTCCTTCGCCAGCACCGCCACCCCGTACGTGCCGATCTTGTTCGCCACATCGCCGTTCGATGCGATGCGGTCCGCCCCCACCACCACACAGCCAATGCGGCCGGACTTCAGAAAGTGCCCTGCCATGTTGTCCGTGATGAGCGTCGCGCGGATGCCGTCGTGCTGCAGTTCCCAGACCGTGAGCCGCGCGCCCTGCAGAAACGGCCGCGTCTCATCGGCAAACACGTCGATGTCCTTGCCCGCCGCCACCGCCGCCCGCACCACGCCCAGCGCCGTCCCGTAGCCCGCCGTCGCCAGCGCTCCGGCATTGCAGTGCGTCAGGACAGTCTTGCCGTCCGGCACCAGCGGAGCGCCATGCCGTCCGATCGCTTCGTTGATCGCAATATCTTCCACGCGCACCAGCTTCGCTTCCTCAATCAGCCGAGCGCGGATCTCATCCACCGGCAGATGCCGAATCTCCGCAAAGAGCCGCTTCATCCGTTCAATACCCCAGAACAGATTCACCGCGGTCGGCCGCGTGGATGCCAGTTCCGCGCAAATCGCCTCGAACTGCGCATCGAGGTTCTCTTCTGCAGCATCCCTTGCGCCGATCGCCACGCCCATCGCCGCCGCCACGCCAATGGCGGGCGCGCCGCGGATGATCATGGTGCGGATGGCGTCGGCCACCTCCACATAGTTCCGGCACGTGACGTAGAGTTCTTCGTTGGGAAGGCGCGTCTGGTCAATCATGACGACGCCGTCGTCGGTCCACTGAATAGTTTCGATCATTTGGAATTGGGCGGCCCTGCGAAAAGCAAAATCAGAAACGGAATCGAGTTGTAAGCAACATGCGTGAGTGCGGAGGCCCGCGTGGAGCCCGTCACGTGGCGCACCAGACCCAGCACACAGCCGACCAGCGTGATCAGCACGCCGCTCTGCCAGATGAAATCGTTCTGCATCAGGTGCATCGCGCCGAACAGCACGGAGGTCAGCAGAATCCCTAGCAGCACTCCCATCGCCTCCACCGCTACCGGCTGCAGAAAGCCCCGGAAAATCAGCTCTTCCACAATCGGCCCGAGCGTGACGCCGAACAGCGAAATCGCAATGCGGCTGGGAACATCCACCAACAATTTGTCGAACTGCGTCTGCACATTGGGAATTCGTATGAGGTTGCCGAGAACCACCGTGGTCACCGCCAGGCCCAGCCCCAGCAGGATCAGCGTGCGCAGCTGAAACGTGCACTTGTGCCACGCCAGCGACGGCAGCAGCGGCCTGCGGTGACGCGCAAACATCGCCGCCATCACGGCAAACAGCATCAGGTACGCAATACTCTGCGCCAGCAGTTCCAGAATGCCGAGCTTCGGATCGAGCCCGTACTTCATCGCGACAATCTGCACCAGCCAGGCGCCCGCGCCCAGCGCCGGAATGAACATCGCCAGCGTGACCAGCACTTCGCCGAAGCCCCAAAACGGATAGTCCGGCTCAGCCAGAATTACAGGTGCGGCCGCTGTCGCGCGCCACTCGGTACCGGGGCTCAAGCTGTCTTTCCCGCCGGCGCGTTGCCTGCGTGTTCGCGGCCGGCGCCCTCGATCAGAATCGCCGCCAGCAGCGGAATCATAATTTCGTGGTGTCCCGTGAGCGAGTATCCCTTGCCGCCAGCCTGCACGTGCGGTCTTTCCACTACATTCACACGCGGCCGGTAATGCTGGATGAAATCGAGATTCACCGTCGTGAAGTTACCGACCGTGCGACCCAGATTCCGCACACAGGAAACGGCTTTCAGAAAGACTTCCGGCATCACCACCGCCGACCCGGCATTGATATAAACGCCGCCGTCGTTCAGCGACTCCACCAGGCTGCAGAACAGCCGGAAATCGTAATGCGTCGCGCTGCCGATCGCTTCGGGCTCGGCCGCCGGATGCGTGTGCGGCGTATCGGTGCCGATCGCCACATGCACCGTCACCGGCACGCGCGCCCGCCACGCCTGCAGCAGAATACTCGACTCCGCATATTGCTCCGCGGCAAGCATTTCCAGCGCGCGCCCCAGCGCCTCGCCCGCGCCGAATTTTCCCACCATCGCCGCCGACATCGCCCGGTTCCACTCCCGCCCCGTCTCTTCCGCCGAACCGAACCGCCCGTCCGGCAAAACCGACTCCACATCTTCACTCGTGTGCCCGGCCACTGCGATTTCGAAATCGTGGATCGAACCCGAACCGTTCATCGCAAACGCCGTGGCCAGATTCCGCCGCATCAGGTCGAGCAGCACCGGCGCCAGCCCGCACTTGATCACGTGCCCGCCCATGCCCCAGATCACCGGCTTGCCCTTGGCGCGCGCCGCGAGGATCCTGTCAGCAACTGCCCGCAGCGTATCGGCCGCCAGAATCTTCGGCAGGCTGTCGACCCACCCGGCGACGCCGGTCTCCGGCGCCCACGGCCGCGCAAAATCAGCCGTCCGCACTTTGCCGCCCCGCTCCGTCAGCGAAACAGTCTTGAGCCCGGTCAGATCGATCGGCGGAATCCCGTAGCGTTCACTCATATCCTGGCTCTCAAGCCGCGCGTCCGGCCCCGTTGAATTTGCGCAGCGCCTCGGCCGTATAGCTCTTCTTCGACTTCTGCACCTGCTCCGGCGTCCCCGCCGCAACCAGGCGTCCGCCGCCTTCGCCGCCATCCGGTCCGAGGTCGATAATCCAGTCGGCGCTCTTCACCACGTCCAGGTTGTGCTCGATCACTAATACAGTATTGCCGAGATCGGTCAGCCGTTGCAGCACTTCGAGCAGTTTTCGCACGTCTTCGAAATGCAGCCCCGTCGTTGGTTCGTCCAGCACATACAGCGTGCGGCCCGTCTGCCGCCGGCTTAGTTCCTTCGCCAGCTTGATGCGCTGCGCCTCGCCGCCCGAAAGCGTGGTTGACGATTGCCCCAGATGCACGTAACCCAGCCCCACATCCAGCAGCGTCTGCAGCTTCGGCCGGATCTGCGGATTCGTCTCCAGCAGCGGCAGCGCCTCTTCCACGGTTAGAGCCAGCAGATCGGCAATGGAATGGCCTTTGTACTTCACCTGCAGCGTTTCGTGATTGTAGCGGCGCCCCCGGCACACATCGCACGTCACGTAAACGTCCGGCAGAAAATTCATCTCGATGCGCTTCAGCCCGTCGCCCGTGCACGCCTCGCAGCGCCCGCCCTTCACGTTGAAGCTGAACCGGCCCGGCTTGTAACCACGTTCGCGCGACTCCGGCAGCAGCGCATAAAAGTCGCGAATCGGCGCAAACAACCCCGTATACGTCGCCGGATTCGAACGCGGCGTGCGCCCGATCGCCGACTGATCGATGCGGATGATCTTGTCGATATGCTCCGCGCCTTCCACCGTTTCGTGATCGCCCGGCGCTTCGTACGAGCCGTAAATCTCCCGCGCCAGCGTCTTATAAAGGATGTCGTTCACCAGCGTCGACTTCCCGCTTCCCGAAACCCCTGTCACCACCGTCAGCCGCCCCAGCGGGAATTCCACGTCGAAGCCCTTCAGGTTGTGCGCCCGCGCCCCTCGCACCCAGATCGATTGCCCGCTTCCCGCGCGCCGCTTCTCCGGTGCCGGTATCGACAGCGTCCCGGCCAGATAACGGCCCGTCAGCGACGCCGGATTGGCGCGAATCTCCGCCGGCGTGCCGCTCGCCACCAGTTCGCCGCCCAGCCGGCCGGCAGCGGGCCCCAGATCGATCACGTAATCGGCCCGCTCAATGGTCTCCGCGTCGTGCTCCACCACCAGCACCGTGTTCCCCATGTCGCGCAGCGATTCCAGCGTATTCAGCAGCCGGTCGTTGTCTCGCGGATGCAGCCCGATCGACGGCTCGTCCAGCACATACAACACGCCACGCAGCTTCGATCCGATCTGCGTCGCCAATCGGATCCGCTGCGCCTCGCCGCCCGAAATCGTGGCCGCCGAACGATCGAGGCTCAGATAGTGCAGCCCCACCGATTCCAGAAACTCCAGCCGCCGCCGGATCTCATCCACCACGCGCCCCGCAATGTCGCCTTCCCGCTGCGTCAGTTCCCAGCCGCGCGCCGTAATCAGCGCCCGCGAAATCGGCATCGAAGTGAATTCGGAAATCGCGATGCTCTTCACCCGTACCGCCAGGCTCGACGGCCGCAGCCGCTTCCCCCCGCACGCGGGACACGGCACCGGCGACATGTAATCGGTGAGCCATTCGCGATAATCTTCCGAAGCCTCCGCATACATGCCGCTCAGCGTTTCCACCGCGCTGTCGAGCAGGGCCGTCCGCGAAGCCAGTGGAATCTTCTCCCACGGCTGCTTCAGCTTCACCTTCAGCCGCTTCGCCTCATCCTGTACCTTGTGAATCACCAGACTCGAACCCGCCCCCGGCCCCAGCGCCCCTTCGAGCAGCGGCTTCGAAGCATCCACAATGATCTTGTCTTTGTCGAACGCCCACGTGCTGCCCAGTCCCGAACACTCTTCGCAGGCGCCGTACGGACTGTTGAACGAAAACGAACGCGGCTCCAGCTCCGGCACGCTGCTGCCGCACTCCACGCAGGCCAGCTTGCGCGAGTACAACCGCTCCTCGCCGTCCACCACGGAAATCAGCACCAGCCCGCCCGTCAGCTTCGTCGCCGTTTCGATGGAGGCTTCCAGCCGCTTTTCAATCCCCGGCTTCACCAGCAGCCGGTCCACAATCACTTCAATCGTGTGATTGCGCCGCTTATCCAGCGTGATGTCATCTTCCAGCGAACGGATCACGCCATCGATCCGCGCCCGCACAAAGCCCTGCCGCGCCAGCTTCTCCAGATCCTTCTTGAACTCGCCCTTGCGTCCCCGCACCAGCGGCGCCAGAACCAGCACGCGCTCCTCCGGCTTCAGTGAAAGTACCTGCCGCAGAATCTGCTCCGTGCTCTGCCGCGAAATCTCGCTCCCGCAGACCGGGCAATGCGGAATCCCGATCGAGGAATACAGCAGCCGCAGGTAATCGTAGATCTCCGTAATCGTGCCCACCGTGCTGCGCGGACTGCGGCCGGTGGTCTTCTGATCGATCGAAATCGAAGGGCTCAGCCCGTCCACCGAATCCACATCCGGCCGCTCCATCTGATCCAGAAACTGCCGCGCGAACGTCGACAGCGTTTCCACATAGCGCCGCTGCCCCTCCGCGTAAATCGTGTCGAACGCCAGCGACGACTTCCCCGATCCGCTCAGCCCGGTAATCACCGTCAGCGAATTGCGCGGAATTCGCACGCTAATATTTTTCAGATTGTGCTGCCGTGCTCCCGAAACTGTAATTTCCTGTAACATTTAATCGCTTTTAACGGTTCACCGGGACGTAACGCCGGGGCGTCGGATACCATAACAAAGTACGTTCTGATAATGCAGGGTTGCATCAAATGTGGTCATCGCGCAATTCGGCGCCGGCGTGGTTTCGTGGAAAAAATCCTTTGCGAAGCCTCGTACCACTGCGACAATTGTGGCGCCAGCTGGAATGACTACAGGCCATTCTTCGCCATTTTCCAGCGTTATGCCCATTGCCCCCGCTGCCACACCCCGGACCTGACCAGGCTCACCCGCCGCGACAAAATCGACAGCATGAGTTCAAACCCGCTGCGCTTTCTTCTTCTCTTCGTCGGCGCGCCCCTCTACCACTGTACATTCTGCCGGCTGCAGTTCCGCGACTGGCGCCGTCTGGACCCTGAACGCCCCGGTCGCCACCGTTAAATCGACCCGCCCGGCGCCCCCGCTCCGAAACATGCAAACGGGCGACAATGAAAGCCGGCGACAATGAAAGCCGGCGACCATGAAATCCTCCCATGCTTCTGCACGCTGAAGCTTCCGACAGCGGCAAGCGGCTCGACGCTTTTCTCCACGACCGCCTGCCCGAATACAGCCGCTCCCGCCTCCAGCAGTGGATTCGCGACGGCCTGGTCCGGATCGGTGACGCGACCGCCAAACCCTCCACCACCATCCGCGGCGGTGAATCCGTCTCCGTCCAGCCCGCCCCCGCTCACCCTCTGCGCGCCGTTGCCGAAGACATCCCGCTCACCGCACTCTATGAAGATGCATCCGTCGTCGCCATCGATAAGCCCGCCGGCATGGTCGTTCACGCCGGCGCGGGCGTCCATTCCGGCACCGTGGTCAACGCGCTGCTCCACCGCTTCGCCGCCCTGTCGTCGGTCGGCGGCGATCTCCGCCCCGGCATCGTTCACCGGCTCGACCGCTTCACCAGCGGCGTGCTTCTCGTCGCCAAAAACGACGCCGCTCACCTCGATCTCGCCACCCAGTTCTCGTCCCGCCAGGTGGAAAAAATTTATCTGACGCTCGTCCACGGCACCCTCACCGGCTCCGGCCGCATTGAAAAACCCATCTCGCGCGACCCCAAACATCGCGCCCGCATGACCGCCCGTCTCACCACCGGCCGCAAATCGCTCACCGACTGGACCGCCGTCGAACACTTCGCCGGCTTCACCTTCCTGCGCGTCCGCCTCGGCACCGGCCGCACGCACCAGATCCGCGTGCATCTTTCTTCCATCGGCCATCCCGTGGCCGGCGACAAACTTTACGGTGCGGCGCCCTCGCCCTGGGACCGCTACTTCCTCCACGCCCACCATCTGGCTTTCCGCAGCCCGGCTACCGGCGAATCCGTTGTCGTGGAATCGCCGCTGCCGCCGGATCTTGTGGAATGGAAGACTTCGCTCCGGCCCGCCTGACGCCGCGCCTCGCCGGAACACCGCCGGCAAACGATAGAATGAGACGGATATGAGATTGTCGTCCCGGATGATTTGCGCGTTCGCGCTGAGCGCGTTGCTCGGCCTGGCGCTGTTCAACGCGGTGCCGCTCGTCATCGCGCAGCAGGCTCCGCCGCCGCGGCCAGGCTCGCTGCAGGCCGATGCCAGCGAATCCGACAATCCCTCCCGCATCGTGCTCGATGTGACGCGCGTCAATATCCTCTTTTCCGTCACCGACAAAAAAGGCCGCTTCATCAGCAATCTCACGCAGTCCGACTTCGAAGTCGTCGAAAACAAGAAGCAGCAGGCCATCCAGCAGTTCACCGCCGAATCCGACCTGCCTCTGCGGCTCGCCGTGCTCGTCGATACCAGCAACAGCATCCGCGATCGCTTCCGCTTCGAGCAGGAGGCCGCCAACCGCTTCATCCAGGGCGTGCTGCGGCCGCGTCAGGACCGCCTCATGCTGGTGAGCTTCGACAGCGTCGCCGAACTGGTCAATGACCTGACCGACGACGTCCCCGCTCTCGAAAAAGGCATCAACAATCTGCGCCCCGGCGGCGGCACCGCGCTCTACGACGCCATCTACCTCGCCGCGAAAGAAAAGCTCATGATGGATCAGCCGCGCGACAAGTTCCGCCGCGCCATGATCATCCTCAGCGATGGCGCCGACACCGAAAGCCACCACACGCGCGATCAGGCCCTCGAAATGGCGCAGAAGTCGGACACCGTGGTCTACGCCATCTCGACCAACATCACCCGCGAAGACACCGACGGCGACCAGGTGCTCCGCTACTTCGCCGAAGAGACCGGCGGCCAGGCCTTCTTCCCCTTCAAAGTGGAAGACCTCGACCAGTCCTTCGAAAACATCGCCAACGAACTGCGCCACCAGTACAACATCTTTTATCGCCCTGAACCGCTGAAGGCCGACGGTCTTTATCACCCCGTCACCGTCCGCACGAAGAACCGCAAGGATCTCGTCGTCCGCGCGCGCAAGGGCTACTACGCGCCGAAATTCTAGCCTCCCCGCGTGACAACCGCATGTTCCACGACATGCTCGCAACCGTCCGCCGCATCCCGAAGGGTAAGGTGGCAACTTACGGCGAGGTCGCTGCGGCAAGCGGCCATCCCGGCGCCGCCCGTCAGGTCGTCTGGGCCCTGCGCGCCGCCGGCAAATCGGGACGCAGACCTGTACCGTGGCACCGCGTTCTCGGCGCCGGCGGCAAAATCCGCCTCCCCGGCGAAGCCGGCCTCGAACAGCGCCTCCTGCTCCGCGCCGAAGGCGTCGGCTTCAAAGGCGACCGCGTCGACATGGCCCGCTGCGGACACTCCTTCCCTGCTGCGCCCGCGCAATCCCCGCTAAACTGAAGTCTTGGAAAATCGCGATTTCTCCCGCATCCTCGCGGAAACTGCCGACCTGATGGAAATCGCCGGCGACGACGGCTTCCGCATCCGCAGCTACCGCAACGGCTCCGCCACCATCGAAAGCTACCCCGAGCGCATCTCCGATATTCTCGCCAGCCCCGAACGCAAAATCACCGACGTCCCCGGCATCGGCAAAGGTCTCGCCGTCGTCCTCCATGAAATCGAGACCACCGGCAGCTGCGAGCGCCGCGACGAACTCCTGCAAAAGTTCCCCGCCGCCGCCCTCGACTTCCTCCAGATCCAGGGCCTCGGTCCCAAGAGCGTCGCCCTGCTCTTCGAACACTTCAAAGTCCAGACCATCGACGATCTCGAAAAGCTCTGCCTCGAAAAGAAACTCCGCGAACTCCCCCGCATGGGCGCCAAACTGGAGGAGAAGGTGCTCCGCGGCATCGCTCAGTTCCGCGAACACAAAGGCCGCTTCCTCCTCAACGTCGCCGACGCCGCTGCTCAGGAAATCATCGCCTCTCTCGAAGGCATTGAAGGAATCGAGGCCGTCACCACCGCCGGCAGTCTGCGCCGCGGAAAGGAAACCATCGGCGACGTCGACCTTCTCGTCACCGGCCCCGCCGCCGCCCTCGCGCTCGACCGTGTCGCCTCCGGCCCTCGCGTCTACGAAGTCCTCGGCCGCGGCTCCAACAAGACCAGCGTCAAGCTCGGCCGCGAAGGCCTGCAGGTCGATGTCCGCGCTCTCGACTCCTCCAGCTTCGGCGCAGCCCTGCAGTACTTCACCGGCAGCAAGGAACACAACGTCGCCCTCCGCCAGCGCGCCGTCCGCATGGGCCTCAAGCTCAGCGAATACGGCCTCTTCAAAGTGGATGCCGCGACAGGCGCCGAAACGAAGATCGCCGGCGAATCCGAAGAAGGCGTCTACGCCGCGCTCGGTCTCGACTGGATCCCGCCGGAACTTCGCGAAAACAACGGCGAAATCGAACTCGCCGAGGCGCACAAGCTTCCGAAGCTCATCCGCCTCGCCGACATTCGCGGCGATCTCCACATGCACACCACCTCCAGCGACGGCCGCGGCACGCTGGAAGAAATGGCCGAAGCCGCCCGCGCCCTCGGCTACGAGTACATCGCCATCACCGACCACTCCAAGGCCATGGCCATGACCGGCGGCCTCGACGAAAAGCGCGTCACCGATTTCGCCCGCGCCGTCCGCCGCATCAACGAAACCGGCGACCTCGGCATCCGCATCTTCTCCGGCCTCGAGTGCGACATCCTCAAAGACGGCGTCATGGATATCGCCGAAGACGCCCTCGCCGAACTCGACATCGTCATCGGCAGCGTCCACAGCCACATGAATCTCGAAGCCGCCGCCATGACGGACCGCCTTCTCGCCGCGCTCGAATCGCCGCACCTCACCGCGCTCGGCCATCCCACCGGTCGCCTGCTCCTGCACCGCGATCCGTTTCCCTTCGACTTCGACGTCGTGATCGGCGACGCCGTACGCCGCGGCGTATGGCTCGAGATCAACGCCAGCCCCGAACGGCTCGACCTCAGCGCCGCCCACGTCCGCGCTTCGCGCGCCAGGGGCGCGAAGTTCCTCATCGATACCGACGCCCACCATCCGAAGAGCCTCGCCAACATGCGCTACGGCATCCTCACCGCCCGCCGCGGCGGCCTCGAAGCTCACGACGTCGTCAATACTTTCTCACTCAAACACTTCGCAGCCGCGCTGCGGCGGCACCAAACACACCAATGAAAATCACATCGTCGAAGGAAATTTACAGCTGCGGCCTGTTTCGCGTAACGGAAGAAGTTGCCACGGGCAGCGCCGGCTTCACGGTCAAACGCAACGTGATTCGCCATTACGGTTCCGCCGTCGTGCTCGCCGCCGATGAGAAGGACCGCGTCCTGCTCGTTCGCCAGTACCGCCTGCCCGCGGGCAAGGAGCTATGGGAACTGCCGGCCGGCAAAATCGACGACGGGGAAACGCCGCTCGCCGCCGCTCGCCGCGAACTGATCGAGGAAACCGGCCTCCGCGCGAAGCGCTGGAAGAAGCTCGTCGCCTTCCAGCCGAGCCCCGGTTTCCTTGACGAGAAGACCACCGTCTACCTCGCCACCGGCCTCACCGAGGGTGACGCGCAGCCCATGGAGGATGAACGCATCGTCACCCGCTGGTTCGCGAAGAAGGAGCTTCGCAAACTGATTGCGGAGAACACCATCGTGGACGCCAAGACCATGATCGGCTTCCTCCACTGGGCGCGCCTCTGACGCAACACCTCTCCGCGACCCAATAAAAATGCGCCTCCCGCGCACATCACGCATTTCGCCCCGCCAATAAAAAACGCGGACCCGAAGGCCCGCGCGCAAAAAAAAAGGGCGGACCCGAAGGCCCGCCCTTTCCATCCGGCCCGAACTACTTCTTCTTCGCGGCCTTCTTTACTGCTTTCTTCGCCGCGGCCTTCTTGGGGGCGGCTTTCTTTGCTGCTGCTTTCTTTGTAGCCATCGTAGTGATTCTCCCTTCCTGCATTATGTAACGAAACGAGTTCAGTTACACCAAAAAAATGCAAAAATGTTTTAGGAATTTTTCGCCCCCCCGGCCACCCCGCCGCCGCTCCTGGCACCGTGCGAATGGTAAAACGAGAGTCGGTGAAAAAAATCCAACTCATCACGGATGGCGCATGCCTGGGGAATCCGGGGCGTGGCGGCTGGGCCGCCATCCTTCGCTACGGCGACAAGACCAAAGAAATTTTCGGCTGCGAGCCGCACACCACCAACAACCGCATGGAGCTCAAAGCCGCGATTGAAGGGCTCCGCATACTGCGCGAGGAATGCGAAGTCGAAATCATTACCGACTCCGAATACATGAAGAACGGCATCACCTCCTGGATCGCCGGCTGGAAAAAGCGCGGCTGGCTCACCGCCGCGAAGAAGCCCGTCGTCAATCGCGACCTCTGGGAAGAACTCGATTTTCAGAACCAGCGCCATCGCACCGTCTGGTCCTGGACCAAAGGCCACGCCTCGCACGACGACAACAATCGCGCCGACGAACTCGCCTCTCTCGCCGCCAAAGAGCAGCGCAACTCCGGCTAGCAGGCCCAGTACCTCGCGCTCCCGTTTCGCCGCCGCGCCCCCGGCCCCGATAAAATCGACGCATGGCTAATGAAACCTACGCACTGTTCGACACCACCGAGGGAGCTTTCAAAGTAAAGCTGTTCTCCGACAAAGCTCCGAACACCGTCCAGAACTTCACCGACCTCGCCGAAGGCATCAAAACCGGCAAACCGTTTTACGACGGCCTCATCTTCCACCGCGTCATTCCCGACTTCATGATTCAGGGCGGCTGCCCCGAAGGCACCGGCCGCGGCGGCCCCGGCTATAAGTTCGCCGACGAATTCCACCCCGCCCTGAAGCACTCCAAACCCGGCCTCCTCTCCATGGCCAACGCCGGCCCCGGCACCAACGGCAGCCAGTTCTTCGTCACCGTCGCCGCCACCCCGTGGCTCGATAACCGCCACAGCATCTTCGGCGAAGTCATCGAAGGCTACGACGTTGTCGAGAAGATTTCCCGCGTCGCCCGCGACTCGCAGGACCGCCCGAAAAAAGAAGTAAAGATCAACACCCTCAAGATCGAAAGAGTCTGACCGCCGTGCCTCTCACCGCGCGCGTCGCGCTCTTCGGCGGCACCTTCGATCCCGTTCACGACGCGCATCTGGAAATCGCGAGCGCCGCTCTTCACCGTTGCGGCCTCGCGAAAATCCTGTTCGTCCCCGCCGCCAATCCCCCGCACAAACCCAGCGCCGTCATCGCGTCCTTTGACGATCGCGTCCGCATGCTACAGCTCGCCTGCGCCCCGCATCCCGCCTTCGAAGTCTCCCGCATCGAAGAAGGTTCCGCCTGCAGCTACTCCATCCTCACCATCGAAAAACTCCTCGCCGCCGGCACCGGCCCGCTTGCCTTCCTCATCGGTGCCGACGCCTTCGCCGAAATCCGCACTTGGCACCGCTGGCGTGAAGTCATCGCTCTCGTCGAGTTCATCGTCGTCACCCGCCGCGGCGCCGCATGGCACGCGCCCGAAGGTGCCGTGGTCCACGAACTCACCGGCATCGACGCATCTCCGTCTTCCTCCGCCATTCGCGCCGCACTCGCATCGGGCGCTTCCGGCGTGCACGTCCCGGAGCCCGTCCTCGCTTATATTCACGCGCGCGGCCTGTACCAGTCACAGCGGTCGTAAATATTTTCAAACCCCGTATTCACGGGCATTTAGACGCGTTTTCGTCCTTCCCGCCCAGCCGTTTTTCTCCCGCGTGGTGCTAAGTCTTTGGCCAGCAGACTATGCACTTTCTTCGGGAGGAATTCATGTTGTGCCGAAAGCCGCTCCTCATCGCCACGCTTTGCGCGCTGGTCTGGAGCCAGACAGGATTGACCCAAACCGGGTTGACCACAATTCAGGACACGCTCTTCAACGCCGACGGGACCCGCTATAACGGTTCTCTCGTCATCAGCTGGAGCACATTCGATTCAACCAGCAACGGAACCATCGTTCAGCAAAGCCGCACCGTGCCGGTCGTAAACGGGAACCTGCTCGTGCAACTCGTGCCCGATGCCGGCCAGCCGTCTCCGGCCAACGTTTACACCGTCCAGTACCAAAGCGACGGCATCAACCAGTTCACCGAAACGTGGACCGTGCCCGCCAGCACCCAGCCCCTTTCGGTCAGCCGGGTACGCACCGGCATCGTATCGAACAACAGCGGCGGCGGCAGCACCTCCGGCGGTGGCACCGGAAGCTCTTTGCCGATCGCCGAAACCGACGTCACCAACCTCACCGCCGACCTCGGCCAGCGTCCCGTCAAGGGTGCCGGCTTCGGCACCAACCGCGTCGCCATCGTCGACGGCAACGGCCTCATCGAAACCGCCGTCGGTAACACCAGCGATTGCGTTTTCGTCGACGGCACTTCGGGCGCCTGTCTCAGCACCTTCGCCGATGCCGAAGTTCCTTCCGGCAACATCGACGGCATGAACACAACCTTCACGCTCGCCAACTCGCCGCTCGGCTCCAGCCTTCAGTTGTTTCTCAACGGCCTCTATCAGACGGCTGGCGTCGACTACACACTCAGCGGAGCCACCATCCAGTTCTCTTCCGCCGCGCCTCGCCCCGGCGATTCGCTCGTCGCCAGCTACCGCGTCGACACCTCGAGCGTCGGCTCCGTCGTAGTCGGCGGTCCCGCCGTTCAGACCGCCTCGGCACAAGTCGTCTGCAGCGCCGCCGGCACCGTAAACGCCACCGCCGCGTTCACCACGCTCGGCACCTGCACCATTCCGTCCGGAGGACTGCATCCCGGCGACAGCATCGAGCTCCGCTTCACGCTCGAACACGCCGGAGCCGGCACCGGCTTCGAAGTCCAGGCGCTCTGGGGCACCGCAACCGTCCTCGACCGCACGGGCTCTACGGCCGACTCCGCCTTCGCCGTCAATGCCAGCGCCGCCATCTCCGCCAGCAGCGCCGATGTCAGCGTCCAGAGCTGGGGCACCGCGCTCCCGCTGCAGGCCGCCATCCGCACAATCGCTCTGCAGGCGCCCGTCGTCGTAACAGTGAAGGGCCGCCTCCTCAACGCCATCAGCAGCGACAGCGTGAAGCTCACCAACTACACCGTGCTGCGCTACCCGGCGAATTAGTCTGCTCGTTTCGTTGGGCGGCGCAGTTCTCCTGCGGATTGCGTCGCCCAACGCCGCCGGCTCCCAACGCTAAACTGAAATTGTGAACTTCCCACGCGGCTTCCGGATCGGTAACGTCCCGATCGCCCCCGCCACTGTCCTCGCACCCATGGCCGGCGTCACCGACACGGTCTTCCGTCGCTTCATCCGCAATCTCGGCGGCTGCGGACTCATCATGACCGAGTTCACCAGTTCCCACGGCGTCAGCGCCTCCGTTCGCGCGAAGAAGCCAACCAAAACCATCGAACGCTACCTCGCCTTCGACCCCGCCGAACATCCCATCTCCGCCCAGCTCTTCGGCTCCGACCCCGCCGTCATGTCCGAAGCCGCCCGCGTCTGTCAGGACCTCGGCTTCGACATCCTCGATATCAACTTCGGCTGCCCCGTCAACAAAGTCGTGAAGTGCAACGGCGGCTCCGGCCTCCTGCGCGACCTGCCTCTCGTCGACAACATCCTCCGCACCGTCCGCAAAGCCATCACCATCCCCTTCACCTGCAAGTTCCGCGCCGGCTGGAGCGATCAGGAACTCGTCATGATTGAAATGGCGCGCCTCGCCGAAGACAACGGCCTCCAGGCCATCGCCCTCCATCCGCGTACCCGCGAACAGGGCTACTCAGGCCGCGCCGACTGGTCCCGCATCGCCGCCGTCAAAGCCGCCGTGAAGATTCCCGTCATCGGCAACGGCGATATCGTCACGCCCGAGGACGCCGTCCGCATGGTCGCCGAAACCGGCTGCGACGCCGTCATGATCGGCCGTACCGCCTCGTCCAATCCGTGGATCTTCCGCCAGCTCGAACAGTATCTCGCTACCGGCAGCTACCAGCAGCCGACCCATCGGGACCGTTACGAGATGATGCGAACTTACTACGCCATGCTGCTCAATAAATCGGATACGGCTAAATCAGATACGGCCAGATCAGATACAAAAGACGATGTTGTCGGCAAGATGAAGCAGTTCGCCACCTACTTCACGCACGGCATCCGTGGCGGCGCCGCGCTCCGCACTTCCATCTACCACGCAAAGGAAGCAGCCCTCATCGCCGATCTCGTCGATGAATTCTTCGCCGCCCCCGAACCCGCCGCCGCCCGCGAAGAAGCGCTCTTCGCAGCCGAAGAGTGCGCGATTAACGTTTAGCGCGGAACGATTCACGCGAGCCGCGCAATGTACCAGGCCCGATTCTCGTCCTCGCCCGACGCCATCTCTTCCCACCCCGCAAACGCCGCCCTGTAATTCGCCAGCGACGTCGCAAACCGCCCGCTCGTCTTCCCCGCCAGCGCCACCACTCCGCCCCGCCGCACCCCGCGCGCAATCGCCGGGAGCAACTCCGCCTGCCAGTACAGCCAGCACACAATGGCGTCCCACGCGTCGGGCTCAACAACAAACTCGCCGCGCTCCAGATCCGCCTGCGCGAAACGCACGCCCGCCAGTTCCGCCGCAATCTGATCGACCGCCATCACGCGCCATCCGCGCGCCGCCAGCCACTCCGCGTGACGACCCGCCCCGCACGCCAGATCCAGCGCATCCCCCGCCGCCAAACTCTCCAGCGCGCCCGTCACCAGCGGATCCGGCTCACGCCTCACACGGTCCCCTGAATCACCCGCGCCGGCGCCACCCGAATCCCCTCGCGCTTCAGCCGCAGATAGAGCCGCTTTCGCATTTCACTCATCGCCACTTGCTGCAGCTCGAAGCCCGCCACACTGAACGTCACCTGGAACCCCAGCCCCAGTTCGCCCGGCCCCGGCGTGAACATCACATACGGAGCCGGCTCACGCACCGCCCCCGCGATCTCCGCAACCCCGGCCAGCAGTTCCTCGCGCAGAACGCTCTCCACCCGCGCGATATCCGCATCGTGCCCCACCGTCACAGTCACATTCGTCGCCAGGCGCGGATCGGGCAGCCCGTAGTTCGTGTAGATCGCCTGCCCCAGCTTTGCGTTCGGAATCACCACCAGGCTGTTGCCCTGTGACCGCATCGTCGTGCAGCGCCAGTTGATGTCGGTGACGAATCCCTCCTGCCCCGCATCGAGCCGGATGTAATCGCCAATCCGCACCAGCCCCGAAATCGAAACATAAAATCCCGCGAACAGATTCGACAGCGTATCCTGCAGCGCCAGCGCCACCGCCAGACCGCCCACCCCGAGTGTCGTCAGGATCGGCGTCAGGCTCAGGTCGAACACCACCTTCAGCAGCCACACCGTCCCGATCGCAATCACCGTCAGCTGCGCCAGCTTCTGCGTCAGGCTCGTCACCGCCTGCGCTCCCGTCGCCCGGCCACCATAGAACTTCACCAGGTTGCCGGCCAGCCGGCCCATCGCGATCGTCAGCGACAGAATCCACAGCACCTCCAGCACCTGCGGCACGTACTTCAGATACTGTCGCGGCAACTCCGAATTCTGCAGCGCCAGATGCACGCCCAGAATCACCGCCCACAAAATCAGCGGCCCGCCCAGCGTCTCCTGCACAATGACGTCCAGGTTGCTGTTCACGCTCTTCGCCCACCCGCGGGCCGCGCGGAACAGCAGCTTTCGCACCACCAATCCCGCCACCACCGTCGCCACCAGCAGCAGCGCCGGCCAGATCGCGCCGAACGGATCGCTCATCAGGTCCTGTAAAAATATCCGCAAGTCCTTATTGTGCCAACATCGGCGACCGAGGCGCCCGAATGGCCTGCACGCCCCGGAATGGCCGGGCGTCACTTATATGGATGAGTCTGTCCGCCAAGGCCCGCTTTCTACGCGCCCTCGCCCGCATAACCGCCGCGCTTCTGCTGAGCGGCGCCCTCGCGCCCGCCCAGCATCCGGCCGCCGCGGCGTCTGTCGACTCCCCCAAAGAGCAGGCCATGCTCTTCGCCCGCAAGGCCGCCCGCGCCGAAAAGGCCGGCCGCTTCGCCGACGCCTACGTCTTCTGGTCCGAAGCCGCCGCCCTCCAGCCCCGCAACCGCAACTACCAGGCCCGCATGGGCGCCACCCAGTCCCGCGCCGCGCAAACCGCCCGCGCCACTCCCGCACCCGCGCCGCCCGGCACTGACGCTTCGCCCGCCCCCGCCGACCCGCCGCCCGGCGAAGCCTTCGACTCCCTCACCGCCCGCGAGTTCGACCTCGCCCGCCAGATGCAGGAGCCGCCCGTGCTGCGCGGCAAGCCCGGCAAATTCGACTTCGACCTCAACCTCCCGCCGCGCGAACTCTTCACCAAAGTCGCCGAACGCTTCGGCATCGAACCCGTCTTCGACGGCGATTACCCCGCCACCGCCGCCCCCCTGCGCTTCCGCGTCGACGGCGTCGATTTCCGCGAAGCCCTCCGCGATCTCGAAGCCACCACCGATTCCTTCGTCGTGCCGCTCTCCCCCGGCGTCTTCATGGTGGCCCGCGACACCGTACAGAAACGCAACGACCTCGAACAGTTCCTCGTCGTCTCCGTCCCCGTGCCGGATGCCCTCACGGCGCAGGAACTCACCGAAATCGCCCAGGCCGTCCGCACCACCACGGGCGTTGAAAAACTGGCTCTCGACAATCCGCGCAACGCCATTGTCATGCGGGACCGCGTCTCCCGCATCCTCCCCGCCGAGGCTCTTTTGCAGCAACTGTTCAGCTCCCGCCCGCAGCTAATGATCGAGGTGGAGCTTCTCGAAGCCACCGACAGCGACGTCGTCAGCTACGGCTTCACCCCCACCACGCAGATTCCCGCCGTCTTCCTCGGCAGCGTTCTCCGCAACGCCACCAGCGTGCCGTCCGGCGTCTCGAATCTCCTCACGTTCGGCGGCGGCAAGACCCTCATCGGCCTGGGCGTCGCCACCGCGCAGGCATCGTTCAACCAGACGCTGTCCCGCGAGAACACGCTCTACCACGCCGAAATCCGCTCCGTCAGCGGCCAGCCCGCCACGCTCCATGTTGGCGACAAGTATCCGATTCAGACGTCCGGCTATTTCGGCGGAACCACCACCACCAGCCGGGGCGCGGTCGCGCAGCCGCCGCCCGCCTACACCTTTGAAGACCTCGGCCTGCAGATCAAGGTCACTCCCCACATCCACATGGAAAATGAAGTCACCCTCACGCTCGAAACCAGTTTCGAACTCCTCACCGGCACGTCCAGCAACGGCATCCCCATCCTCGGCCGCCGTCAGTTCAACTCGGAAGTGCGTCTGCGCGACGGTGAGTGGGCCGTCGTCGCCGGCATCATGAGCGGCTCCGATTCCAAATCGGTGAGCGGCTTCGCCGGTCTCGCCAGTCTGCCCTTCCTCGGCAACTTCTTCCGCCAGACGTCGAAAGATGTCGAGCACGACAACATCGTCATCGCCATCCGCCCCCGCTTCCTCACGCTCGGCGCCGAGATGAATGTTCCGCGCCCGGTGCGCGTCGGCACCGAAACCCGCCCCTCCACTCCGCTGCTCTGATTCTGATTCCGATTACGCTTCCGCCTGCCCCGCCGGCGGCAATTCCAGCAGATACCCGCGCGGCCCCACATTCATCGCCAGCGTCGGACCCAGCGACTCCGATGCGCCCGCCGCCTCATGGATGTGCCCGCAGAAAAAGTACGCCGGCTTCTCGCGCTGCAGAAACGTCCGCATCGCCCGGCTCCCGGCGTGCTTCAGATTCGTGATGCGGTCCAGCATTGTGCCGTGCGGCGGCACATGGCAGATCGCCACCATCGGCGTCAGTCCGTCGAACGCATGCAGCCGGTCTTCCAGCTCCTCTTCCGAATACTCGCCCGGCGTCCCGAACGGCGTCGGATTCGAATACCCCAGCCCCGCCACCTGGTAGCCCGCGATCTCCATCTTCTGCCCGTGAAAATCATGCAGCCCGAACTTCGCGCAGAACTCCGCAATCTGCCCGGCCGATTCGTGATTCCCCGGAATCACATACACCCGCTTCGCGCGCTGCCGCAGAATGTCACCCATCGCATCCAGCCCCCGCGCCCAGCTCACCAGATCGCCCGCGCAGAAATAGTAATCGGCCTCCGTCGCCATCAGCCTCTGGAGGGCCTTCGCGTTGCCATGTATATCGGAAAAAATCAGCAGCTTCACGTTTTGATCTTAGTCCGCTCCCCCAAACGCACTCGGACGACCCTGCCGGCAACTCCGCCAACCGGATCGCCCGCTCCGCGCGCTGCGCTTGCGCCTAGCGGCGTTCGCGATAAGCCAGCGCAAAATTCAGCTGCCGCAGCGCTTCGTCCGTTGCCCGCAGCGCTTCCGCCCGGTGTCCGCCGAAATCATGCGGCGCTTCCTTCAGATACGCCCGCGCATCCCGCAGCGCCTCGATCGCCCGCACCAGCCGCGGATGAAACACCCCCCGCTCCTGCGCCGAAGCCGTCCACACCCCAACGCTCAGCACCGCACCCACCAGCATTCCCGATATGAATTTCATTCCTGTGCCGCTCCTGTGGCGAAAAAAGTGTAGCAAATGCAGACGACACCCCCGTTACACCCTCACGCCGGCCACGTCCACTCGCGAATCTCCGGCATGTCTTCTCCGTGCGCCCGAATATACCGCGCGTGATCGGTCAGCTGGTCCAGCAACTCCTGCCGCAGATGCCCCGCCACGCCCGCCAGCCGCGGCAGCCGGTCGATCACATCCATCGCCAGATGAAACCGGTCGATCTCATTCCGCACGCACATATCGAACGGCGTCGTCGTCGTGCCTTCTTCCTTGTACCCGCGCACATGCAGCTGCTGATTCGCCCGCCGGTAAGCCAGCCGGTGGATCAGCCACGGATACCCGTGGTAGTTGAAGATAATCGGCCGGTCCGTCGTAAACAGCGCGTCCCACTCTTTATCCGGCAGCCCGTTCGGATGCTCCGCCGGCGGCTGCAGCGTCATCAGATCCACCACGTTGATCGTCCGGATCCGGATATCCGGCACGCGCCGCCGCAGCCAGTCCACCGCCGCCAGCGTTTCCAGCGTCGGAACATCGCCCGCGCACGCCATCACCACATCCGGCTCGCCGCCCTGGTCGCTGCTCGCGAACTCCCAGATCCCCGCGCCGCGCGCGCAGTGCCGGATCGCGTCCTCCATCCCCAGCCACTGCCGGTCGGGCTGCTTGCCCGCCACAATCACGTTCACCTGATCGTGGCTGCGCAGGCAGTGATCCGTCACCGAAAGCAGTGTGTTCGCATCCGGCGGCAGATACACCCGCACAATCTGCCCCTTCTTGTTCACCACATGATCGATGAACCCCGGATCCTGGTGGCTGAACCCGTTATGATCCTGCCGCCACACATGCGACGTCAGCAGAATATTCAGCGACGCAATCGGCCGCCGCCACGCAATCTCCCGCGTCACCTTCAGCCACTTGGCATGCTGGTTGAACATTGCATCGATGATGTGGATGAACGCCTCGTAGCACGAAAAAAATCCGTGCCGCCCCGTCAGCAGATAGCCCTCGAGCCACCCCTCGCACAGATGTTCGCTCAGCACCTCCATCACCCGCCCCGTCCGCGACACGTGGTCATCGTCCGCGCGGATCTCCGCCTCCGACATCCGCTCCGTCGCTTCGAACACCGCCGCCCACCGGTTCGACGCCGTCTCATCCGGCGAAAACACCCGGAAGTTCCCCGGATTCGCCTTCATCACGTCGCGGATGAATGCCCCCTGCACCCGCGTCGCCTCCGCCGTCGCGCCGCCCGGCTTCGGCACGCTCACCGCGTATTCCGTAAAGTCCGGCAACTCCAGCTCGCGCAGCAGCAGCCCGCCATTGGCATGCGGATTCGCCCCCATCCGCGCCTCGCCCTCCGGCGCCAGCGCCGCGTACTCCTCGCGAAACCTCCCCGCCTCGTCGAACAACTCCTCCGGCCGGTAACTCTTCATCCACGCTTCCAGCATCGCCAGCTCATCCGGCCTCTCGCGCACCGCATCGAGCGGCACCTGGTGCGAACGGAAGCTCCCCTCCACCGCCTTGCCGTCCAGCACCGTCGGCCCCGTCCAGCCCTTCGGCGAAATCAGGATGATCATCGGCCAGCGCGGCCGCTCCGCTGCACCCTCCGCCACCCCGCCCTCGCGCGCGGCTTTCTGGATCGCCGCAATCTCCGCCCGCGCCGCATCCATCGCCCCGGCCATCGCCTGATGCATCAGCTCCGGCTCGTGCCCTTCCACCACCAGCGGCCTGTACCCGTAGCCTTCGAACAGCGCCAGCAGCTCTTCCCGCCGAATCCGCGCCAGCACCGTCGGCCCCGCGATCTTGTACCCGTTCAGATGCAGCACCGGCAGCACCGCCCCGTCCCGCGCCGGATTCAGAAACTTATTCGAATGCCAGCTCGCCGCGCACGGACCCGTCTCCGCCTCCCCGTCCCCCACCACGCACAGCGCCAGCAGCTCCGGATTGTCGAACACCGCGCCGTACGCATGCAGCAGCGCATACCCCAGCTCGCCGCCCTCATGAATCGAACCCGGCGTCTCCGGCGCCGCATGACTCGGAATCCCGCCCGGATAAGAAAACTGCCGGAACAGCCGCCGCATCCCTTCTTCGTTCTGCGCAATCGCCGGATACACCTCCGAATACGTGCCTTCCAGGTACGTATTCGCCACCATCCCCGGCCCGCCGTGCCCCGGCCCGCACACGTAGATTGCGTTCAGCCCGTGCTCGCGAATCAGCCGGTTCATGTGGACGTAAATGAAATTCAGCCCCGGCGTCGTCCCCCAGTGCCCCAGCAGCCGCGGCTTGATGTGCTCCTTCCGCAGCGGCTCGCGCAGCAGCGGATTCGCCATCAGATAAATTTGCCCAACCGACAGGTAGTTCGCCGCCCGCCAGTACCCGTCAATTTTGCGAAGTTCGTCGAAGGTGAGACTCATACCGAATCGTCCCACGAATTCGTTAGAGCACGGTGACAGCTCGCCTCATCGCACCCGCTCATCACACCTGAGCCGGAAATTCTCCCCCGCCGGCCAGGCCTTCGTGGTCAGCGGCATACGTTTTCCCCACCTTACGGCCGCCCGCTCCCCATCTCTTTCACCAGCTCCTGAAACCCCGCCGTCCCCCGCATCGCATCCCACCGCGGCTCCACCCGCAGGAACAGCGCCGCTATCGCCCGGTCGCTCTGCGCCTGCTTCAGATATCGCAACGCCTCCTCCCTCCGCCCCAGCCCCTCCAGCGCCAGCGCCAGACTCACCGGCGTCACGTAACTGGTCTGCGCCCGCTGCTCCAGCCGCGTCAGCATCTGCCGCGCCCCCGCCGCGTTCCCGCCCAGCGCCAGCGCCGCCGCCTCCAGCCCTTCTCCCAGCGGATCCGGACTCAGCGTCGTCGCTCGCTCCAGTTCCTCCCGCGCCTTCCCGTACTTCCCCTGCGCCAGCAGCACCTTCCCCAGGTTCTCGTACGCACGGTATGAATAAGGATCCAGCTTCAGCGCCTCGTCCAGCTCCGCCTCCGCCTCTCCGAACCGCCGCGCATAATACAGCGCAATCCCCACATCCGTTGCCGCCCGGATCGACAGCGGATCCGCCGCCTTCGCCTTCCGCGCATGCATCACCGCTTCATCGGTTCGCCCCGTTGCCACCAGACACAGCGCCAGTTCCCCCTCCGCCAGCGGGATCTTCGGATTCAGCGCGACCGCCCGCCGGAACTCCGCCTCCGCCCGCCCGAAGTTCTGGTCCACGATCATCGCCACCATGCCGGCCGCAATGTGCGCGTCCGCCAGTTGCTCGTCCAGCTCCAGCGCGCGCGCCGCCGCCGCCCGCGCCTGGCTGAACTGCCCGTCATCCGGATGCGCCGAATACGAAGGCAGCGTCACGTACGCCTCCGCCAGCCCCGCATACGCCGGCGCATACTCCGCGTCTGCTTCAATCGCCTTCTGGTAATACTCGATGCTGCGCAGCAACCCGGCCGTCGTCTGCAGATTCCACGCGTAGTGCCCCTTCCCGCGCCACATCTCCGCATCCGCCCGGCCCGTTCCCCCGCGCGCCTCGCTCCAGATCCCCTGCGAAGCCGCGGTCACCGCGCCACCGGCACCGCCCGACCTTCGCGCCACCAGGATCGCCAGCACCACCGCGCACACCACCGCCACCCGGGCCACGCCGGCCGCAAAGAATCGCCCGCCGTTTCGCGCCTTCACTTCCACGTGAGGCATCCGCGTTTCCGCTCCGGCCGCCGCCCGCCCCGCGCTCAGCTCGCGCACCTCGCCGACAAAACGGTACCCGCTTCTCGAAACCGTCTGGATGTACCGCTGATGCCGCCCGTCGTCCCCCACCGCGCGCCGCACCGCCGACAGCAGCACCGGCAGATTCGATTCCTCCACATGCGCATCCGGCCACAACCGCTTCAGCAACTCTTCTTTGCTTACGGTTTCCCCGCGCCGCGCAATCAGCAGCAGCAGAGCGTCCATCGCCCGCGGCGGCACCGGCACACTTTCCCCGTTCCGCTCCAGCGTGTGCCGGTACGCGTCAACCTTCACCGATCCGAATTCGTAGATCACGTCCCCTGTTCCTTGCATTTGGTCCTGGGCTTTCACAAGCGCAACGTCTGGTGAGACCAACGTCTGTTCATGACAACGCTTTGTTCATGACAACGCCTGTTCATGACAACGCCTGGTCATGACAACGCGGCAACTGCTCTGCAACAGGGAAGAACACCAACGAGAAAAAACTATGGAAGGATTTGCAAACGGGGCGAATCGCAATCGATTCTGGCAGGTCGCGCTGCTCGCATCGCAGCCGCTCTTTGACCCGATCCTACCACAACATTTCTTTGATACACATCCGTATCCCGTCGCTGCAGTGAATTAGAAGGTTTTAGAACTCTTAAGATCTTTTGCCCGCTTCTCCGGTTATGCTCCCAATCAGAATCGCCGCCTCCGAACGGTACTTGCGCCATGGACCTCTCCTTCCTCTCCAACCCCACACTCCGCCTCGCCGTCCAGCGCAACCTGGTCAGCTTCCCTTCGCAACTCCCGGCCTTCCCCAAGGGTGCCGACCAGCAGCGCCGCATCATCCAGCTCTACTTCGTCCGCGGCTGGCGCATCCGTGCCATCTGCGACCGCCATAAAATGTGCAAATCCACCGTCCAGCGCCTCATCTCGGAATGGAAAGTCCGCGCCGTCGCCGCCGGCTACATTCAGGAGATCGACTCCGAAGGCCTCGAAGAACTTGTCAGCGAGCAGGAAGCACGCGACCATCACTTCTGGAATTCCGCGCCCGGTGCCACGCGCGATCCGGACGAGGACGATCGCCCGGCCGCCACACCCCGGCTCCCCGCAGCGGCGCTCCATCACGGGCTGCACTCGCGCCTCTCCGCCTGACCCGGTCACAACACCCGCAAATTTCCCCCAAGCCGCTGATTCCGCACCCTTTCGCCTGCGCCTGGCGCCGCCTCGCCCGCAGA
>Ga0214192_1000031_pt1 | contig 89254 bp, 124 predicted proteins | sample TroBogEpilimnion_44_FD_153030 | JGI IMG/M metagenome (GOLD analysis project Ga0214192, IMG submission 153030) | Freshwater microbial communities from Trout Bog Lake, WI - 29JUL2008 epilimnion | ecosystem: Environmental > Aquatic > Freshwater > Lake > Epilimnion/Euphotic zone | place: Trout Bog... | reverse complement strand
TGATTTTGTTCCTGGATTTTTAGGTGCAATGAGTGATGCTGCTCAAGATACTGAAACAGGAATGGTTTTTGGTCAAACAGGTGAATTTGGTATAGGTAGTTGGGATTTATTTTTAATGAAAGATTGGGTAGTACAGAAATATGGTTTATTTGATGATAATTTCTATCCCGCATATGCCGAAGATTTAGATTACGAAGCAAGACTTTCTAGTAATCCTATTAAGAAAGTATTTTTAAATTTACCCTATTATCACGGAGAAACAACAAGTTATATTATATCTGGTTCACAAACATGGAGAACAGATTTAAATTTAAAAGAAAAAATGTTTAATAGTATGGGATTAAATGAAAAAGAATACATGACGACAAAATGGGGTGAACGGTGGAGATACTTAGATACATATAAGAGTCCATTTAATAATGAACATATACCAATTACATACACATCATTTGATTTGAACTTTGCTCGTAGAAAATATCCAGGATTCTAATTATGAAAAAATTAAAAATTGTTATTGCTACCGGAGGTTTTGATCCTATTCATGAAGGTCATATTGAATACCTCAAAAAAGCACGGGAATTAGGTGATATGTTGATCGTAGGACTAAATTCTGATGCTTGGCTTGAACGAAAGAAGGGTAAAGCATTTATGTCTTGGCAAACTAGGGCAGCAATCCTTAAAGAATTTAGATTTGTTACCCAAGTAATAAACTTTGATGATTCAGATAATTCTTCAAAAGATGCTATTAGAAAAGTAAAAGATTATTTACCACAAGCAGAAATTATATTTGCCAACGGTGGAGACAGAACAAAAGAAAATATTCCAGAGATGACCGAAGAAAATGTCGAATTTGTTTTTGGTATAGGAGGAAATAATAAAGCAAATTCATCTTCGGACATATTAAAAAACTGGACAGAAGAAGAACGGGTTGAAAGATCGTGGGGACATTATGACGTACTAAAAGTTGTATCACCAAACATTAAAGCAAAACGACTTATTGTCCAGCCTGGCAAATCATTATCTAATCAAAAACACAATCATAGAAATGAATTTTGGCTTATAGAAGAAGGTATTGCTACAATCCATATTCCAGGTAATAAAAATATTATTCGTCATAAAGGCGAACACTATATAATTGGATGGGGTTGCTGGCATCAATTAGAAAATAAAAGTGATAGAGAACTAATTGTTTTTGAACTTCAGTTTGGTGATAAATGTGAAGAATCTGATATATTGAGGAAAGAATAATGATAAACAAATTACATGATTATATACAAAACCCAGATAATACTGATGTTAATTTTGATTTAGGTTTTGTTTATGAGAATCAAGGCCAGACTGCTGCTGCTGTTTCTTATTATCTCAGAACAGCAGAAAAATCAAATGATCCAATTGAACAATACGAATCTCTGTTACGGTGTGTATTGTGTTTTGAAAAACAAGGCGACAGAAATGCAACCGTTAAAAGTATGTTACAACGGGCGATAAGTTTAATTCCTGATAGACCCGAAGGTTATTTTTTGCTTTCTAGATCACATGAGCGGGTAAGAGAATGGCAAGAAGCGTATATGATTGCTTGTGTTGCATTAAGTGTTTGTGATTTTTCAATTAAACCTCTTAAAACAGATGTTGAATATCCTGGCAAATATGCTTTAATTTTCCAAAAAGGTATTTCTTCATGGTGGGTAGGTCTTTGTGAAGAATCAAGAATAATACTTGGAGATTTAAAGTATAATCACACATTAAATCCTATGTTCACTGAGGCTGTAGAAAGAAATCTTTTAAGTATTGGATATCCAAATTCAAATTTAGTCTATAATAAAGATATTGCCAATAATATCCGATTTAAATTTAAAAACATTAATATTATTGAAAAAAATTATTCTCAATGTTATCAGGATTTATTTGTATTATCTGCACTTGATGGAAAAAAGAATGGATTATATTTGGAAATTGGAAGTGCTGAACCATTTAAAAACAATAATACGGCATTACTTGAAGAAAAATTTGGTTGGAAAGGAATTTCTATAGATTATGATAAGAAATTTGTTAAGCAGTTTTTCAAAGAAAGACAGAATCCCGTATTTTGTTTTGATGCAACACAAGTAAATTATACTGATCTTCTTGGTAGTATGTTATTTGAACAAGACATCGATTATCTTCAATTGGATTGTGATCCTCCTTCAGTTACTTTTGATATATTAAAGAAAATTCCTTTTGATACTTATCGATTTGCTACAATTACTTATGAACATGATTATTATAAAGATCCGTCATTTAGAGAATTATCAAGAGATTATTTAAAATCAAAAGGATATCAATTAATTGCTGGTGATATTGCATATAATGATACCAATAATTTTGAAGATTGGTGGGTTCATCCTAATTTGATAGAACCAGAGATTAAACAGAAAATGATAGACGCTTCTAATAAAATAAAATTTGCTAAAGACTACATGTTTCCTAAATGAAAAGAATATTGATTATGGGATTACCTGGTGCTGGAAAAACAACTTTGGCGCAGGAACTAAAAAAACAACTTGAATTGACAGGTAAAACTGTTGATTGGTATAATGCTGATGTTGTTCGCAAGCAACTGAATGATTGGGATTTTTCTCAAGAAGGAAGAATTAGACAATCTTTAAGAATGAAAGTTTTAGCCGATAATTCTAACTCCGAATATGTTATTGCGGACTTTGTGTGTCCTTTACCAGAGATGAGAATCAATTATCAAGCAGATTATACAATTTGGATGGATACTCTCATATTAGGCAGATTTGAAAATACCAACAAATCATTCATTAAACCTTTGTTATATGATTATAGAATAATTGAACAAAATGCAGAAAAGTGGGCTAAAATCCTCTGCCATGAATTAATATGAACCTAGGAAAATCAAATTTACACTTGTGTATAAATAAATAACATAGTGAAAAGAATATTTAACAGGATAGGACAATAATGACTTTAGTTGCTTCAGGAACTATTAGTATTGGTGGTACTGTCACAAACGCTTCTATTGAGCAAGAGATTAATAATACCACATTTACTACACCTTACAATCAGCAAGCATCACTAAACGATGCTTCATTACGAACGCTATCGGGTACAACTTCCGCAACGCAAGTATCATTAAGCACTTTTTATGGCCAATCAAGCCGTGGAACAATTACATATACTTTTGCTACTTCCCTTGCCGATACAACATTTAATGTTACTTCAGGTTTAGCCCCAAGTGGTGGATCAGTGTCGGGTACTTATGTTGCAGGAAATACAGACATTGTAATCAATATTAATAGTGGAGTCTGGCTTTATGCTACTTCCACGGGCAACCCAGGCCTGACATTAACAGGTGGGTCAGGTACAGATATTATTACGGTTAACAATCTTGGCTATATTGCGGGGTGTGGCGGAGTTGGCGCAGGATCAACTAGTTATACACCAACTCCTGGAAATGGCGGGCCCGCGTTGGCATTAGGATTTAATACAACTGTTAATAATACAAACACTTCTGCTTATATTGGTGGTGGTGGTGGAGGAGGAGCTGCAGCGCAATCAACCGCATTCGGCATTACTGGCGGTGGTGGTGGTGGAGCCGGTGGCGGGGTTGGCGGGGGCAATTCGACCAGCTTTGCAGGCGGTACAGGTGGGGGTTTAAATGGAACGGGTGGAAATGGCTATAACTACGGCAACGGTTTCAGCGGTGCTGGTGGTGGAGCAGGTGGCGGAGGCGCCATAGCCTACGTTAAGGTGGCAGATGGTTCAGGCGGCGGAGGGGGCAGAATTTTCCCGGGGGTGGGTGGTGCGGGTGCGACAGGTACAGGTGGTACAGGTGGTTCTGGGAATGCGGTGGGGGGCAATAGTGCAACCGTTACTGGCATGGAGGGTGTTTGCGGCGGCGGCGGTGGTTGGGGTGCTGCTGGAGGAAACGGAAATTATTCCTCGACCGTAAATACTACCGTAGGCCTAGGCGGTAATGCGGTCGCTCTTAACGGGCATACAATTACTTGGACTTCTGGGGATACATCTAGAGTGTATGGGGCGGTAGCATGATATATAAAATCTTTAATCCACTGACTGGACAATATACAACTGCTGATACTTTGACTGCTGCTCAAACAATTCAAGCGCAGAATAAACAAGATTTGGCAAATCAAATTCCGATGCAAATATCCGATGGGTCTGCTTATGCACTAGACAAACCTTTTGCTGATAATTTTATATCAACAAAACAAAATATCCCGTTAACAACTGATTATGTACATTCAGAATTTAACTTAACCACTAATCAAAACCTAGGGAGATTATTTACGGTTAATGGTAATTGGATGCGTGTATTAAATGGAAAAGTTGTAGTTTGGTTACAACAAGGAATAATTGTTAATGGTAAAGTTAGAGATTTTGTACAATGTGATTTGGTTACAGGTAATCCAATATCATACTGGGACTTTTCTGGTAGTTCTAGTTTATTAACAAACTATGATTTAAATGATAATGTTTTGCGTATTAATAATTTTGATTTAACTGCAATACCTACCGACCAATTATCATTAGTTAATGGATATTCAAATAAAAATTCCATTTATTATTGGTCGCAAACCTCCGATGGATTTATTGTTGGTGATAGTGAAACCGTTATTCGTGCGCCGTTAACTGATGCAGAAACGGCTATTATCCAATCCCAACGTGACGCACTTGTTTCGTCACGATCATCAACATTCATAATTAATATGGTAGAAACATTACCCAATGGCGATGAGGTTTGGACTGGTGTTATTTAAAGTTGAACTATATGTTATTTGATGTATTAGAGGAATTGGTTTCAAACCGCCAAGATGCTTTTACCTTTAATTTAACAAATAATTCGGCAAAATTTAGCGATATAAATACTCCATCATAGGAGAATTTTATGGCAACGATTACTAATAGACAAGATTTTACCGATTATTGCCTTCGGAGACTTGGCTTTCCCGTTATTCAAATCAATGTGGATGATGATCAGGTCCAAGATCGTATAGATGATGCTCTCCAATATTGGCAAGATTATCACTACGATGGCCTACAAAAAGTTTATTACATTAAAGCATTGTCTGGTTCGGTCATTAGTTCAAACACCAATATATCGTCATATTTTACCAATAATAGTAAGATTGTCGGAGCAACATCGGGTTCTACTGCTACAATCACTGGTTTTTCTGGTGCAAATAACCAAACAATCCAAATATCAGGTTCCCAGGCATTTACTGCCGGTGAAACATTAGAATACTACGATACTAATGGAAATATCCATTCCACAGGTGCATCTGTTACCAATTATATGATGGGAGATGTTGATCAAAGGTATTTGGATTTGAGTGGTTCTCAGGATGCTCAAGGCAATCCGATGGAAATTGTTGGGGTTACCAGAATATTTCCTATTTCCGATTCTCAATCTTCAGTAAATATGTTCGACTTGAGATATCAATTGCGTTTAAATGAACTATACGACTTTACCTCAGCCTCTTATATCAACTATACACTAACTCAGCAACATCTACGTTCACTTGAACTCATGTTCACTGGAGAGGTTCCTATACGTTTCCAGAGACATATGCAAAGACTGTATATTGATTGGGCATGGGGTCCTCAAGAATCTCCAATTGGTACTATTGCTATTGCTGAATGTTATGCTTCCATAAATCCTGATGTTTATAATAGGGTTTGGAATGATCGATGGTTAAAAGAATATGCCACGGCTCTAATCAAAAGAACTTGGGGTAATAATCTTTCCAAATTTGCAAATCTTCAATTGCCTGGTGGTGTAACATTAGATGGCAAAACGATTTACACAGAAGCCGCGACTGAGATAGAAAGATTAGAAGCCGAAATGGCCACTAATTATTTCGGGCCGCTGGAATTTTTAATGAATTAGTTGGAGTAAACTAAAATCGCAACATCACAATATTTTTCAAATTACGATTCGATATCTGAACAACGAGTAATAGAAGATCTTATCGTGGAATCAATTAAGATCATGGGAACAGATTGTTTTTATCTTCCTAATGAGAATGATATTGCTCGTGATTTGTTGTATGGTGAAGATCCTGTCAAGCAATTTTCTTCAGCATTTCAAATAGAAATTTATCCAAACAATGTAATGGAATATGGTGGAGAACGAGAATTTTTTACTAAATTTGGTTTAGAAATTAAAAATCAAATGACTATTACAATGTCTAAAAGATCTTTTTCACAAAGAGTTCCTCAAAATACTATTACTCGACCCCGTGAAGGTGATTTGATATATGTTCCCTTTCTTAATGGAACAGGTGAATTGTATGAAATCAAATTTACCAATCAAACAAAAGATTTCTTTATGTTGGGTAGAAAAGTTCCATATTTTTATGAATTAGAACTTGAGAAATTCAAATATTCCAATGAATTTATTACTACAGGAATACCTGATATCGATCAAGTTGTTTCTGATTCCGCATATACACTTCATTTAAATCTCGGAACAGGTACAGGAGATTATATTTCTAAAGAAATAGTATTCCAATCACCAGATTATACTTATGCAAATGCAACATCAACAGGAACAGTGCAAATATGGTATAAACCTTCTAAGATATTATCATTGACTAATATTGCAGGTGAATTTGTTGATGGAAATATTGTTGTAGGCGTATCTAGTAACACACGATATACTTTAGCGACATTTGATCCATTACAAGATCCTTCTCAACATGAACAATATGATAATAAATTTATTAACACCAGTGCGGATTCTATACTCGATTTCTCGGAATCTAATCCTTTTGGAAGTATATAATGAGTACATATAACCGCAGTATTCGGAAATTGGTTGTTGGATTTGGAAACTTATTCAACGCAATTACACTAGTTAGATATAATACTGATCAAACAGAACAAGAACGGATGATTGTTCCTATTGCATATGCTTCAAAAGAAGATTATGTTATGCGATTACAATCTGATCCTGATTTAGATAAAAAAGTACAATTAACTTTACCTAGATTATCGTTTCAATTAACGGGTCTTGCATATGATATTACTCGAAAACAAAATACAAATATTAAGAATTATGCGGTAATTGGAAATAACACAGTATCACAATACAATCCTGTACCTTATAATTTTGACTTTTCTCTATATTTGTACATCAGAAATATTGAAGATGGTACACAAATTATTGAACATATACTCTCTTACTTTACACCAGATTATACGATTAAGATTAACATGATTCCTGAAATGGGAACAGTTAAAGAAATTCCTATCATACTAGTTTCAACTGATATGCCAGTAGATTTTGAAGGTGGAGCGAGAGATAGGGAAACAAGAGTTCTTATCTGGACAATAAATTTTACAGTAAAGGGTTATATTTTTGGCAATATAACAGATTCGTCCAGTGGAATTATTAAAACATCTATCACTAATATTTTAAATGATATTAGTTATAGTTCGGCTATCAGTTTTAACATGGGAACTCCTGGTATAGGAAACTATCAATTGGGAGAAATGGTGTATCAAGGTTATTCTATTGGTACAGCAACAGCAACAGGAAAGGTTGTTGGTTGGGCAGATAATTTACTTACTTTAACAAATATTTCTGGTAATTTTGTTTCGTCACAAAGTATAATTGGTGGAGTAACAAACGCATCGTATAATTTTGTTTCGTATCAAATAACTCCACAAAACTTAGCACGAATTGTCGTTACTCCTAATCCTACAAATGCAAATGCAAACAGTATATATACATATACCACACAAATAACAGAAAACAGAGGCGTTTAGATATTTACAAATGATAACCACAGGTATTACATTGTATCTAACCACTTAAATTAATAAAGAAAATTATGTCTAAATTTGAAAAAAATATGGAAGAAATTTTTGATGTAACTCCAACAATTAAAAATGTTCCTGTTGTAGTTCCTTCTGATCTACCTATACCTTCCACTTCTATGGAAGAAGATTTAGGAGATGCATATCAACAATCCAAAGATAATCTTCAAGATATTATCCTTCAAGGCAAAGAAGCCATGGATGAGATTCTGAGGATTGCTAAAGAATCTGAACATCCTCGGGCATTTGAAGTATTTGGTGGTATTCTTAAGAATGTTGTGGATGCTAACAAAGAACTTCTCTCAATGCAAAAACAAATGCGTGAAATGGATGATAAAAAAGAAACAACCAAAACTATTATTGATAAAGCCGTGTTCGTAGGATCAACAAAAGAACTTGGTGATTTATTGAAAAGTAAATAATGAATAATATTAGGAGTAAAAATGCGAGAAAGTAAATCTAGTTATCGGGACAATCCCCTTCTAAAAAAAATAGGGGTTAATATAGATTACACACAAGAACAACTTGATGAGTATATTATGTGTGCTGCGGATCCCATATATTTTGCAAAGTATATGAAAATTATCACACTTGATCATGGCCTAGTACCATTTGATATGTATGATTTCCAAAAAGATATGATTCAGACATTTCACGACAATAGATTTGTAATTACCAAATGCCCGCGCCAGGTGGGAAAGTGCTGCGATATTAATACTCCTATAAGGTTGAGAAACAAAAAAACTGGAAAAATTATGGAAACAACTATAGGACAATTTTACGAACAAACAAGAAATAACACAGATATGCCAAACAACAAAAATATGAAGTTTTGATAATATAGAAAAAAATTACAATACAAAAATGCATAAACTTTCTGATACAGTAACAAGAAAATTTGTAGACTCTATCCCACTAGATGATGAATGGGAAATAGAATCTGATTCTGGGTGGGTTCCAATTACACACATTCACAAAACTGTAGAATACCAAGAATGGCAAATAGAATTAGAGAACGGAGATTTTTTAATTTGCGCCGACACACATATAGTTTTTGATGAAAATTTAAATGAGATTTTTGCTAAGGATTTAATAAAAAATAAATCTTATGTTATGACTAGATCTGGACCAAGTTTAGTAACTCAAGTTACCGAAACAAATAATCAGTCTAATATGTTTGATTTAACGGTTGATTCAGAAGAACATAGACTTTATACAGGTAACATATTATCACATAATACAACCACTTCAGTTGTATATCTTCTCTGGACTATTCTGTTCCAAAATTCAATGAATGTTGCTATACTTGCTAATAAAGGACAGACTGCACGGGATATTCTAGGCAAACTTCAATTGGCATATGAAAATCTTCCTATATGGCTTCAGCAAGGTGTTGTAGAATGGAACAAAGGTCGTATTGAACTTGAAAACGGTTCGGTTATTATAGCATCTTCAACATCATCATCCGCAGCCCGGTCAGGATCTTATAATTGTGTTTCTGGTGATTCTGTAATACAATATATGGATGATAATGGTGTTATGAAGGAGAGTAGTATAGAAACTTTATATAATAGTCAGGAGAACATTATTAACATCGAATTAGATAATGAAATGGCCGACAACAAATATAAAAAATGGTATTTTGATATAATAAATCGTGCCAAACTTAGGAAGTGTGATCCTTTGTTATCATATGAATATCACCACATAATACCTAAATCCATATCCGGAAATAATACACATAATAATATGGTGTATTTAACTCTCAAAGAACATTTCATATGCCATAAGTTGTTGATTAGGGTCTACCAAGGAAAATATAAGGCTAAGATGGTGCATGCTCTTTTTATGATGAGCAATACTAGAGGCCTCAAGATGTCGTCAAAAGAGTACCACAATCCAAAAACCCATGAAATAAAATGTTTTCCTGAAAATTGCCAACCCAAAGGATTTATTATCGGAAGAGGTAAGAAGTGAAAATTCTTTCTGAGGGTAATGTATATAGAAATTTTGATTTTATATCAAGAAGTGAATCTAACAAAATAATTGATTTATTTTTTGATGATGGATCATATTTAACAGTAACCGAAGATCATAAGATATTATGTAACGGTGAATGGACTCCATCAATAAAGATCAATATTGGTGATTTTGTATATACACCAACAGACACAAAACAAGTTATATACAAGTCAAAATCAAATAAAAAGATATATGTTTATGATGTAATAAATGTAGAGACCACAAATAATTTCTTTGCAAATCAAACACTTATAAAAAATTGTGTTTTTCTTGATGAGTTTGCTTTCGTTCCATCCAATATCGCCACAGAGTTCTTTACATCAGTTTATCCTGTAATTACTGCTGGTACAAAAACTAAGATTATCATTGTATCAACTCCAAACGGAATGAATTTGTTCTATAAGATTTGGACAGATGCTATTAATAAGAAAAACAACTATGTGCCTTTTGAAGTGCATTGGTCACAAGTTCCAGGACGAGATGATAAGTGGAAAGAAGAAACTATTCGCAATACATCTGAACACCAATTTGATCAAGAATTTAACACATTTTTCTTGGGATCTTCAAACACTTTGATATCAGGGAAGAAACTTCAACAACTAACTTACCGTGATCCACAAGCACAACATGATAATCTTTTAATTTATGAACATCCTATCAAAGGTGACAATGAAACAACAAAGGATCATTTATATTGTATAACTGTTGATGTGTCCGAAGGTAGAAATTTAGATTTCTCTGCTTTCTCTATATTTGATGTATCTTCAACTCCATATAAACAAGTGGCAAGATATAGAGATTCAACAATTTCACCTATACTATTTCCAACAATAATCCACAATGCTGCTCGACAGTATAATGATGCGTATATTCTTGTTGAAATAAACAATAATCCTCAGGTAGCAGATATTCTTCATCAAGATTTGGAATATGAGAATTTATTAAAAGTGTTTACTGGTAATAAGAAACCTCAGCAACTTTCGGCAGGTTTTGCTCGTGGGATTCAAATGGGAGTAAAAATGTCACCTGCCGTCAAAAGGATAGGGTGTTCTAATCTAAAAACTCTTATTGAGGGTAATAAATTAGAAATTCCTGATTTTGATACATATTCAGAATTGACTACTTTTGTATCAAACAAGACTTCCTTTGGTGCAGAAGATGATGCGAATGATGATTTAGTGATGACTTTGGTTTTATTTTCATGGATAACGACACAGAAATACTTTAAAGAAATCGTTAATCACGACTTAAGAAAACAAATCCAGCTTGAAAATATGAATCAACATGATGAAGAAAACTTACCACAACCTATCATTGAAGATGGTTTACAACATGAATTTGATGTTATTGATGGAGAAGTATGGGAAAAAGCAGATTCCGGTGATACATATGCTGCTTTTATCAAGGAAATGATGAGATAATGAAAAACATAAATACTTTCATGGTATAAAAACTGCCTAACAATATTTTAATTTAAGGAGAAGAAAAATGGCAATTCAATTGTCTCCGGGTGTAAACGTATCCGAAATAGATTTAACCACCGTTGTTCCTGGTGTAGGCACCTCTACGGGTGCTTTTGCGGGCAACTTTTCGTGGGGTCCTTGTGATACAAGCATACAGATTACTTCCGAACTTGATTTGGTAAATATATTTTATAAACCAAATTCAGATACATACGTTTCTTTTTTTACTGCTGCTTCTTTCTTAGCATACGGTAATGATCTTCGTGTTGTTCGTGCATCAAATACTATCCAATATAATGCTACGTCAAATGCAAGTGCTAATGTTGTGATTAGTAATGAAATTGTTTTTTCTGCTTCTTACTTAAATCAAAGTTCTGCTAATGCATTAGGTGCGTTTGTTTCTCGTTACCCCGGTTCTTTAGGAAACTCCCTTGCTGTTTCTGTTATTGATGCAACTTCAAATTCTCAAGTGTTTGCAACATGGAATTATGCTAATCTTTTTTCAGGTGCGCCTAATACTTCTGTTCAAGCACAGGCTCTTGGTGCAGCCAATGATGAATTGCATATTGTGGTTGTTGATGCAGGTGGACTGTTTACTGGTACTAAAGGTACTATACTTGAAACATATGCATACATTTCAAAGGGTACTGATTCTATAGATTCTTTGGGTAATTCTAATTATTATAAAAATGTATTATTCAACAATTCAAAATATGTATATGCTGTTGATCCAGTAGATTACGCAACAACTTCTGCTACTTGGGGCACACCTCTGGCAAGTACAAGTTATGCAGTTTTACCTGGCTTTGTTACTACAACATTAGTTAATGGTACAGATGAAAAACCTCTTTTGGGTGAATTGGAAACGGCTTACGGTACATTTGCTGATCCAGAAACCATTGATATATCGTTAATATTAACCGGTAACGGTGGTAACGATACTGATGCTTCTGCACTTCAAAATTATGTTATTAGTATGGCAGAAAGCCGTATGGATTGTGTTGCCTTTATTTCACCACCCTCTAGTAATGTGGTAAATCAAGCAGGTAATGAAGTTTCTAACATCACTACTTGGTACAATGCTTTGGCCCGTTCATCTTCGTATGCTGTATCTGATTCTGGCTGGAAGTATATGTTCGACAAATACAACAATGTATATCGTTGGGTACCTTTGAACGGTGATATTGCTGGTCTTTGTGTTCACACTGATTCTGTTCGTGATCCTTGGTGGTCTCCTGCTGGTTTCAATCGTGGTAATTTGAAGAATGTTGTTAAACTTGCTTGGAATCCTAATCAGACTCAACGTGATTCGTTGTATTCTATTTCAGTTAATCCTGTAGTTGCTTTACAAGGTGCTGGAACAGTATTGTATGGTGATAAGACACTTCAATCTAAACCTTCTGCGTTTGATCGTATTAATGTTCGTAGATTGTTTATTGTTCTTGAAAAGTCAATTTCACGTGCTGCAAAATATGCTCTGTTTGAGTTTAATGATACATTTACACAAGCACAGTTTGTTGGACTTGTAACTCCTTTCTTGCGTGATGTACAAGGTCGCCGAGGTATTACTGACTTCCGTGTTGTTTGTGATTCTACAAATAATACACCTGAAGTTGTTGATTCTAATAGATTTATTGGTGACATTTATATTAAACCTGCTCGTTCTATTAATTTTATCCAATTAAATTTTGTAGCGGTTCGTACAGGTGTTGCATTTAGTGAAATCGTAGGCAAGTTCTAATAAATAATTAAACGAATAGGAGAAAAAAAATGAGTTTTAACGTAGCGGAATTTAGAGCAAACATGGTTGGTGACGGAGCCCGTCCTAATCTATTTGAAGTAACTTTGATATTTCCACCCTTTGTAGACAACGGGTCTCTTGCTGGCCAGAAAGTAAGTTTTATGGGTAAAGCCGCTCAATTACCTGGTTCGTCAATAGGCACAGCACCTTTGTTTTATTTTGGTAGAGAACTCAAATTTGCTGGAAATAGAACTTTCCCACAATGGTCATTAACAGTTATTAATGATGAAGATTTCACTATCCGTGGTGGAATAGAATCATGGATGAACTCGATTAATAATCATGTGCAAAATTTGAGAGATGATGTTGCATATTCTCCAACTGATTATTCAACAGATGCTATTGTTACCCAATTTGGTAAAGACGGCACAATATTGAAAGAATATAAATTTGTTGGTATGTTCCCAATTGATCTTGCTCCAATTGATCTTGATTGGGGTTCAAACGATTCGATAGAAGAATATGGTATTACATTCGACTATCAATGGTGGGAAAATAATCTCACGAATTAATATTGGTTATTTTTACGAAGGGGGTTTCGGCCCCCTTCATCATGTTTCTTTGATTTGGATATAAAACACAATGGCAATCTATTCCCTATATTTTTTAACAAATCCTATTTCTGGAACCATTGGTTTCACGAGTGGATTATTAAAAAAAATAATTTGGAATTATAAAATGGAAAATACATTATGAGTGCAGGAAAATTTAGTTTATTTGGTTTCACGATTGCTCGGGATAAATCCGATGAAGATCAAAAAGACCAGCAATCATTTACTCCGCCAAGCAATGATGACGGCGCACTTACTATTACATCTGCTGCATACTACGGAACTTACGTGGATTTAGATGGTACTGCTAAGAATGAAGTAGAACTCATCTCTCGGTACCGCGAAATGGCAATGCAACCTGAAATTGAGTCTGCTATTGATGATATTGTAAATGAGGCTATTTGTCGTGATGATGATGGTAAAATTATTCAGATTGTCTTAGATGATCTACAACAATCAGAAAAAATCAAAAAATCAATCAAAACAGAATTTGCTACAGTTTTAAAATTATTAAATTATAATGCCATGGCACAAGATATCTTCCGTAGATATTATGTTGATGGTAGAATGTATTATCATATTATTATAGATCGTGAGAATCCTGTTCAAGGCATTAAAGAACTCCGGTACATTGATCCCAGAAAACTGCGGAAAGTTCGTGAAGTAAAGAAGAAAAAAGACGAACGTACTGGTGTAGAAGTAATGAACGTCATCAACGAATATTACATCTTTAACGATAAAGTTACTACTGGTTCTTCTTCTAGTTTTGGGCCCGTGGGAGTTCGTATTACTACAGATTCCATTGTTTCTGTTGTATCTGGATTAATGGATTCACGGAGAGCAGTAGTGCTTTCTTATATACACAAAGCAATCAAACCTCTCAATCAATTAAGAATGATTGAAGACGCCACCGTGATCTACCGCATCTCTAGAGCACCCGAACGTAGGATATTCTACATTGATGTGGGTAATTTGCCTAAACTGAAGGCCGAACAGTACCTCCGTGATATTATGGTCAAGTATAAGAACAAACTTGTATATGATGCCAACACAGGTGAAATTAGAGATGATCGGAAATTCTTGTCTATGATGGAAGACTTTTGGTTACCGCGTAGAGAGGGTGGTAAGGGTACTGAGATTACCACATTACCTGGCGGACAAAATCTAGGTGAATTGGAAGATGTTAAATATTTTGAAAAGAAACTATACAAAGCATTATGCGTTCCTGTATCTCGTTTAAATCCAGAATCTTCTGGTTTCTCTTTGGGTAGGGTCAATGAAATTACTCGTGATGAACTGAAATTTTCTAAGTTTGTTGATAGGATGCGGAACAAATTCTCAGACTTATTTGATCAAGCACTTCGAGTACAATGTGTATTAAAGGGTATTTGTACTGATGAAGAATGGTTAGAATTTAAAGAACACATACATTATGACTTTATTAAAGATAATAATTTCACTGAATTGAAAGATGCTGAATTAATGAAAGAACGATTAAATCTGTTATCCAATGTGGATCCTTATACTGGCCGATATTTCTCACAAGCCTGGATTCAAAGAAATGTTTTAAGATTGACTGATGATCAGATTAAAGAAATGCAAGTTGAAATTGATGAGGAAAAAGCAGAAGGATTTGGATTACCTGTTGGAGTTACTAATCAAGTGGCCCAACAACAAATGCTTTCTCAGGTTCCTCAACAACCTCAGGGTTCAGATGATCAAGACGGCCAAGAAGAATAATAACTTTAATAAATAGATATATACCACCTAGGAGATAAGTGATGGATAACACAAGAAAACTTATAGATTATGCAATGGATGATGATGGAGTAAACTTTAGAGATGCTTTATATGCTTCTATTCATGATAAAGTTTCTGCTCATATTGATACAATGAAACAAAATGTTGCTCAAGGTTTAGTTAATGGACAACAAGAAGAAGTTGAATGAAAAAATTCTCTGATTTTCTCAATACAGGAATTGAAGAAATTCTACCTAAAATTGTAGAATCAGAGGAAGTTATTGAGGAATTAAAAGCAACTGATGAACCTTTGTTTGAAGGCGATTTTGGTCCTAACATGCATACATTGGCAGCAAAGGACAACACTAAACAAAATCATCATCATCAGGCTGATCCACCTGCTGTTTTAGTGATGAGAAGAATAACAGTTAGACAGTTTCCAAATGGTCAAAGAGTTGCTTTATATTTCGTAAAGGCTGTTAATAAATATGTAACAGTTCCATATACATCAATGCAATGGTCGGCTTCAATGCCTGAAGAATTTAATTCTGGTATTGAACAACTTACAAATAGCAATACAATTTATCATTTGGATGGTTCTGTTTCAAATGTTAATGAAGATACAACAAATATGTTATTGTCCGTTTATGGAGCATTGACTGAAGATAATAAACAAAAATTTAATGAAATGATAAGCAAATCAGAATATCATTTCAAAAAAGCAACAACTTTTGCTCAGAAACATTTAAAATAGGATAGAAAATGGCAAATAAATTTACATATCAAGTTCTAAGAGATACTCAAACCGATGCCGTTATTAAATTAACAGGCACTTTTGATGGATCTGGACAAGAAGCCAACAATACTAGGATTGCTGCAAATTCTTTATCTAATGCTGTAGCAACTAATGGATATCTTGTTGCTAATTCTTCTGGTGGTGCTGCCAATACCGCATTATCTTATTACGATCTCCAGTTAACAGGATTAAAATACTTTGTTAATATGCCTACGACTACTGTAGGTTCTGTTGAAGTTTTTTGGAATGGTGGTGGGGCAAATGCTGCTGCACAATACGCAAACTCGGCTACTATATTTCATTTAAATGGTGATGGTGAATTTGGTTTAGGTGAACAATTACCATCAATTACAAACAATTCTGTAAATTTTCCTTTAGGTGACCTGGGTGTATATACATCAGGTGCCACGGCTAATTGTTCTTATACTTTAATTGTAACAGTGCGTAAAAATAATGCTATGTATCAACGCGGATACATGAACGATCCAGCAGCGTTTAACTATGGTCCATATTCGTTGAAACCTTAATGAGAGATTTTGTTTCTAATCTACTGTCCAATAATGTCGTAGAAGCTAGGAACATTATAGAGGAAAGAATAAAAAATTTGATTGAGGAAAAACTCATTCAAGTTAAAATGCGGATTACTGCTGATTTATATGAAGATGTTGGTGTGGATGTGGATTTTATTGATGGTGATGAATTGGACGAATCATCTTCTATGTTATCTACACCATATGGTCAAAATAGATATAAAGGTAGTGGTTCAAAAGCAACAGTAAGACGATCAACTACTATAAAAATGGGTAGAGAAAAAAAGATCCGCGTTAGGATCCGAAGAGGAAAGATTCAAAGAAATAGATTATTTTCGGCAATTAAAGGTTTTACTGTTCGTGGTGGTAAATTAACCAGGATGTCATCTACAGAAAGGATGCATCGGAAAATATCATCAAGACGTTCAAGATTTAAACGTCGGGCCAAGTTGCAAGTAACATTAAGAAAAAGAAGAATGTCATTAAGACGCCGTAGAGCAATGGGGATATAAGAATGAAATTAATTAAAGAAATTACAGAATCGGTACAATATATCGAAGAATCAACCGAAGATGGTAAAAAGACATTGTTTATTCAAGGTCCTTTTTTGGTTGCGGAAAAAGTTAATCGTAATGGTCGTAAATATCTTAAAGAAACTATGGCCAAAGAAGTACGACGGTACACAGACGAATATGTTGATAAGAACCGTGCTTTTGGAGAATTGGGTCACCCAGATACTCCCACAATTAATCTTGATCGTGTATCGCACATGATTGTAGGATTATATGAGGACGGTTCACAATGGATTGGGAAAGCAAAAATTCTTGATACACCTATGGGTAACATTGCCAGAAATCTTATTGAGGGCGGTGCTCAATTAGGTGTTTCCTCAAGAGGTATGGGTTCTTTGAAAAATGTTAACGGTGTTAATATTGTTCAAGACGATTTTATGTTAGCCACAGCGGCCGATATTGTAGCAGATCCTTCCGCACCAGGTGCTTTTGTACAGGGAATTATGGAAGAATGTGATTGGATTCTAGAAAATGGTATATGGAAACAACAATTTGTGGAACAAGCAAAAAAAGAAATTCGCAAAACTTCACAAAAAGATATAGAATCCGTAGCTTTAAGAATTTTTGAAAATTACATTAAAAGAATATAAAACCGAAGGAATGCTTTGCGGCTTACGCTAAAAAACATTAATATATAAATAACTATATAAAATCAAGGAGATTTTAAAAATGGCAAATTACAAACTGTCTGACGCTGCTAAAGAAATTTTGAGCGAAGGATCAAAAGAAACATTTGATGCAAACATTGCAGCTAAACGCGGACAACGTGGTAGCACAGGTTCTAAGCCTGAAGTTGGTTCAGATAAACTTAATGCATCTGTTGCCTATGGCGAAAAAGATGCTGGTTTGGTAGGTCATTCGCCTGAAAAGGAAGATGATACTTTACCTGATTACTTGAAAGGTACACCCACGGCCACACCTCCTGGAGCAACTCCTCCTGTCGGTTCTGAAAAAAATGGCGTAGGATACACTTCTCCCAAAGGTCAACCCCAAGAAACAATGGGTCGTTCTGATTTGAGAGTATCCACCCAAGCCGATGCCACATCATACGAAGCTATTCGTGATCGTATTGCTGGTAAACTGGCTAATCAAACAATGAAAGCAAATCCTGGTGCAACATTCCAATCTTACGAATCTATCGACATGTCCTCTGATGTTGATGCTTTGTTGGAAGGTGAAAATCTTTCTGAAGAATTTAAACAAAAAGCAACAACGATTTTTGAAGCTGCCGTTCTTTCGCGTGTAGAAGCTGTTGCCGCTGAAGTAGAATCCCATCTCACTGAAGAATTTGATGCCGCTTTGGAACAAATTAAAGAAGAAATGGCTACTAAAGTTGACGATTATCTGAATTACATGACTTCTGAATGGATTGCAGAAAATCAAATTGCTATTGAAAAAGGTCTCCGTGCTGAAGTTGTTGAAGATTTCATCTCTGGACTCCGTGATTTGTTTGTTGAACATTATATCGATATTCCTGCCGATAAGGTTGATGTCGTTGAAGAACTGTCTGCTAAGGTTGAAGAACTGGAAGACGCTCTTAACGAAGAAATTAATCGTGGCGTTGAACTTTCAAAAGAAGTTAATGAACAAAAGAAAATGGAGGCCATCTATACAGTATGTGAAGGCCTAACGCAGACACAAGTGGAAAAAATGAAGTCACTCGCAGAGAATGTCGAATTTACCACTGGTGAAGAATTTGCTGACAAACTAGAAACTTTGAAAGAATCTTATTTCAAATCTGGTGTTGTATATGCAAATAACTCTGCTTTGGATGAAGAAGTAGATATTGAAGAAGAAAAGAAGATTTCAAAATCTGCTGATCCTATGATGGAACAATATGTTAAATCAATTTCACAAACCCTGGTAAAATAATACCAAGTAATACAACAAGGAGAAACACATGTATTTAACCGAAGAACTACAAAAGAAATGGCAACCCGTTCTGGAACATCCAGAACTCGAAGCCATCAAAGACCCATATAAGAGAGCAGTTACGACTCTGGTTTTGGAAAATCAACAAAAAGCAATGGCTCAAGATCGTCAGGCTTTGAACGAATCTCCTGGTGACACTGGTCCTACCAACGTTACCGGTGGTGTTCAAAACTTTGATCCAATCTTGATCTCTTTGGTTCGCCGTGCTTTACCTAATTTGATCGCTTATGATGTTGCTGGCGTTCAACCTATGACTGGTCCTACTGGCTTGATTTTTGCCATGCGCGCCCGTTACACAGGTCAAGGTACAGGTAATCCAGAAGCCTTCTACAACGAAGCTAATACCATTTTCTCTGGCGCTGCTTCTAGTACATTAAATCCCTACGGTTGGGGCGGTTCTAATGCAACTGATACTGCTAATAACTTCCAGGCTGGTACTACAACTACTGGTACTGGTTTGCCTACTGCATCTGCTGAATTTATGGGTGCTGATGGTTACGGTACAGGCGCTAACGTGTTCCAACAAATGGCTTTCTCGATTGAAAAAGTTACTGTTACTGCACAATCCCGTGCTCTGAAAGCTGAATACTCGCTTGAATTGGCTCAAGATTTGAAAGCCATTCATGGTCTGGATGCTGAAACAGAATTGAGCAACATTCTGTCTACAGAAATCTTGGCTGAAATTAACCGCGAAGTTATCCGTACCATTTATACCTGTGCAGTTCCTGGTGCTCAATACGGTACAGTAACTCCTGGTTACTTTGACTTGGATACAGATTCAAACGGTCGTTGGTCAGTTGAACGCTTTAAAGGTTTGATTTTCCAAATTGAACGTGATGCAAACGTTATTGCCAAGCAAACCCGTCGTGGCAAAGGGAACGTTCTGATTGTTTCTTCAGACGTTGCTTCCGCTATGGCTATGGCTGGTGTTCTACAATACACGCCTGCTTTGCAATCTGATCTGCAAGTTGACGATACTGGCAATACTTTTGCTGGTATGCTCCATGGTCGTATCAAGGTTTACATTGATCCGTACTTTGGTGGATACACGGCTAACCAAGAACTAGTTACCGTTGGTTATAAGGGTTCTTCTCCTTATGATGCTGGTCTGTTCTATTGCCCTTACGTTCCTCTGCAAATGGTTCGTGCTGTTGATCAATACACATTCCAACCCAAGATTGGTTTCAAGACAAGATACGGAATGGTTGCTAACCCATTTGCTGGTGGTATTACTGCCGGTAATGGTGCATTGACCAAACAAGCCAATGTTTACTACAGACTGTTCGGAGTGAAAAATTTAATGTAAGCTTTTGTTTTAATTGAAGAAATTCCCAATTAAGAGGAATACTAAAACAGGAACTTCGGTTCCTGTTTTTTTTTAAACAACATATAATTTATTACCACAATCATAAATTTTTTCATATCCAGAATCGATCATATTTTGATTTTCTGTTTTATTAAAATCAAACTTTTCACCAAGTAATTTTGGTAGTTTATGTTTTTGGGATTGATACCTACTGATTCTTTTTAAACTTTTAGTATGATACCAACAATAATTTGGTTGTGTTGTTTTAATATACTTTCCATATTTTTCATAAGTATTACCATTCGAAAATCTTAAATCTGCAAATGTGTATAATTGTTGAACACCGGTTGTAATTTTAATATTTTTTAGTAATTTGGAAAAACCACCAACAATATTATAATCAATTAAACTACAATACCTCAATATTTCAGTACCATCATAATATCTACATTTACCTATCGACATGATAGAATACAATACACCATCAAGATATAATCCATAATGTTTTCCGTTTATTGCTCCTTGGATATGATTGTTATCTAAAAACATTCTAGCATCGGACGAAGGAACTTCCTTGAACTTTGTTTTTCTTGCAGGTATTGTTTTATTTAATTGCAATTTTGATTTGATGATCGATTTTACAATATCATTTTTATATGCCCATTCATCTTCAAATATTTGAATTAAAAATAAACCTTTTTTATTACATAATTGTGTTTTTTGGTAATGTTCATTTTTATCATTTTTGTGATAATATAATCCATTAAATTCGAATCCTATTTTTTTGGAAGGGACATATACGTCTATTTCGTAAGGATATATTTCAGTTCTATCGTTATCGATAACCTCAAAATGTAAGGATTTGATGAATTGTGATAATTCATGTTCCCCACCACTAGTATATTTTTGTAACTCAATATCTGGGCATGTTTTATAGATAAATCTAAATACTGTCATTAGTGGCATTCCATTGAAGTGTAATATACTTAATCTAGTAATAGATGTTTCTTTGCATATTTTTTTTATAAATTCTGGATCGTTAAATTTATCGTAATCTAAACCGTATTTACTAAAAGTTTCTCTTGATAATCTATCATAATATGCATACTTAGAATCAATTGATTTTTGTTTTACATGTTGAACTTGCTGTACGTGTGATACACCATAGCGTTCAAATACAGTTTTTTTTGTTTTATCCATTCTTTCTTTTGCATTTAAAGTATTTTTTACAGATATTTTAGTTTTAATTTCATCTGATTGATCTTTACAATAAGAAGAACACCATTTACTATTTGGCTTACTCAATTTACCACAATAGCATTGTTTGTAATCATTTTGAATGATTTTGTCTATTTTTTCTTTGGTTTTCCAATGGTCTAATGGAATAATAGTATTGATATCATTAAGTAAATTGTGTTTAATGAGATAGTCGATTTGCATTTTTCTTGGACTTTTTCTTATTTCGATTAATTTGGCAATAAATTCTTGCGTTATTTTCATTTTACTGTCCTAAATTTGGGTTTAAGTCATTATTATATATCTTTTTAAAATATTTGTCAATACCAATTATATCGATCATAAATAACAGTTGGATCGGTACATGTAATGAGTGTTTGTTTTAATTGAATAAATCACCGCCGTTAGAGTGATATTTCAAGATCTTAAATTCAAGAGGGCCCTTAAAAAAGGTCCTCTTTTTTTTACATAAATACTAATATAATAGTAATTAACGAACTTAACTCACATTTTATTGTACATTCTAATATGACAGCCATTGGAAGAACACCACAAGACACAAATTACTTACAACCCACAAAATTCTTATTGACTTTTGATAGGATTGGTTCTGTACAATATTTCTGTACATCAGTAAACATACCTGGTGTCAATTTAGGCCAAGCTCCTTTTCAAACTCCGTTACTTGATGTTTATGTTCCTGGTAATAAGATAACATATAATCCTTTTTCCATTCGATTTAATGTGGATGAAAAATTGGATTCTTGGCAGGCTTTACATGCTTGGTTCCGTGCTATAGCCTCTCCTGAAGGTTTTGATGAAAGAAATAGACTAACCGCTCAACAAAATATACAAAAGCAATACCAGGGGTTGAAATCATACTCTGATGCTACTTTAACCGTCCTTTCGGCTTTAAATAATCCAATTCTTAGGATACAGTATATTAATGTTTTTCCTATCACATTATCAGATATTATTTTTGATACCACACAATCTGCTGATAATATTATTCAAGCAGATGCCGTTTTTGTCTTTGATTACTTTAACTTCTTGGATGTTTAACACTTGACATATTGTTGATTTTGTTATATAATGTAATTTTGTGATATATTTTATTGGGGTTGTTATGGAAAATCTAGATCAGATACTAAAGTCTTGGGAAAAAGATTCAGTTATAGACCAAACTGAACCTGGCAAGGAACTCATTCGTATTCCCATTCTCCATTCCAAATATCTTAATGTTTTAATCAGAAATAAAATGTCGGCTAGAAAAGCACATTTTGATTATCTTAGGATGAAGAAACTTAAATGGGAATATTACACTGGAAAAATGTCTCAGGAAGAATTGGATGATCATGGTTGGGAACCATTCAGATATACACTCAAATCTGATGTTTCTACTTACCTGGAGTCGGATGGTGACATGATCAAACTATTAGAGAAGAAGATATATCATGATGAAGTAGTTGTTGCCATTGAAACCATAATGAATGAACTTAAACAGCGGACTTGGCAACTCCGGGAATTTATTTCTTGGGAGAGGTTCATTGGCGGACAGTAATGTATTAATATCAAAGAAAAATGAAGTATATGCCAAGTTAACTTGTGAAAAGCATATACTTAAAGAAATCTCGGACCACTTTACTTTTTTTGTTCCAGGATATACCTTTGTACCATCTTATAGAAATAAAATTTGGGATGGCAAAATAAGATTATTAAATCTCCAAACACAACAAATATATCTTGGACTTTTACCACATCTAGAAGCATTTCTCAAATCTGCCGAATACACTTTTGAATATGATGAAACTCGACCAGATATTGAAGATGAATATTCTTTATACCATGCGGGTAAGTTCATCCAATCACTCAATCTCCATTCACACGATAAACCAATAGAACCAAGAAAACACCAGATTGTTGGTTTCTGCCATGCGATGCAGAAACGCAGATCATTATTACTTTCTCCGACCGCTTCTGGAAAAAGTCTTATCATATATCTAATGTTTAGACAGTTTCTTGATTATCAGAATCTCAAAGGCCTTATTATTGTTCCCACTACTTCACTTTGTATGCAAATGAAATCGGATTTTGAAGATTATTCAAGTGTTAATGGGTTTGATGTTGAAAATAATGTTAGTATTATAATGCAAGGATATACAAAATATCCAACAAAAAAAATAATAAAAATAACATTATTGGATGGAACAATTAAAAAATATAAAGAACATGATGTGGTAAAAACACAAAGAGGAAACATTTTAGCTAAAGATGTTATTTCAAATGATGATATATTATAAATATTAGAGGCAGAAAAAAGTATGAAAATTGAAAAAATTGAAATCGTAGAAGAAAGTCCTAGTATAATCATTTCCACATGGCAATCATTATATAAATTACCTAAAGAATATTTTGAACAGTTCGATTATGTGATTGGGGATGAAGCACATTTATTTAAAGCACAATCACTTACTACAATTCTTACAGCGTGTACTAAAACAAAATATAGGATTGGTTTAACAGGAACCTTAGATGGCACCAAGACTCACAAATTAGTTCTAGAAGGTTTGTTTGGTCAAGTTAAGAAGTTGGTCACTACCAAAGAACTTATTGATAATAAACAATTGGCAGAATTTGAGATTAAATGTCTTGTTCTTAAACATTCTGATGAGATATGTTTGGAAATGAAGAATAAAACTTATCAAGAAGAAATTCAATACTTAGTAGAAAATGAACAAAGAAATAAATTCATCAAAAATCTTGCTATTTCTCTTGGCACAAATACTCTTATTTTGTATCAACTTGTTGAAAAACATGGGAAAATACTGTATAATTTGATTAAGAATACAGAAAAGATTGGAGATAGAAAAGTATTTTTTGTTCATGGTGGAACAGAAACAGAAGATAGAGAAGAAATTAGAAAAATAATGGAATTTTGCAAAGATGATACAATATTTTTAGATTTTGATGATTATGAAATACTATTGGATCCAAATGAGATTGTTGATTTGGTTAATAAGACACAAAAAAAAGCAAAGGATATTACTGAGAATGACGATATTGACACCAGTGTTCTTTTAAATAATATACAAACATCCATAATGAAAGGTTGTATATGGAGAAAAAAGCATTAGTATGATTGTTCGATAACTAAAAAGAATATATATTAATTATAAGGAAAAAAAATGAAACCAAATAAAGTTACAAAAGGAGGGAATGGAGCCATTATTGTGGCTTCGTTCGGTACGTTTCTCCACTGGGATTAACATTCGCAATCTTCATAACATTATATTTGCTTCTCCTTCCAAAAGCAGAATTAGAAATCTACAATCTATCGGTAGAGGACTACGACTAAATACTGGTAAAGAGATAGCAACATTATATGATATAGCAGATGATCTGAGATACAAAAAACATATGAATTTTACTTTACGGCATTTTATTGAAAGAGTTAAGATTTATACAGAAGAAAAGTTTCCCTTTCAAATCTATAAAATAGGATTAAAAAATGGATAACACAATAAAATTAATCAGATTGCTCAATGGTGATGATATAGTTGGTTACGTCACTAACAACTTAAACGATTCATATTATATATCAGGACCAATGATTGTTGCTGTTGAATATAAAGGTAATAATCCTGGTTTGATTATGCGGCAATGGCTTCCAGTCCAATTAGTAGAAACGAACGAAGTCCTTCTTTATGGTAAAGATATATTGTTTATGACCGAAGTAACTTCCGATTTCTATGATTATTATGTTTCTGTAATGGAACAATTGCAGAAACTATTACAAGCAGAAAAAAAGATTGCGATGAATGATGGACCTGAGAATGATATTATGAATGATGTTTTGGAAGTATTTAAAGACTTAGAAGCAGGAACTGTATTACTACACTAGTACTAATATATTACTTAACAACCCAACATAGTGGATAGTACACACTTGTCAAGCGATTGTCAACAACTTTATGGTAAATATGATATGATTATAACTCCCGCACCAAATAAAAATAAATCGAAGCAATATGTAAACAATGCCGATTTCTTACAGGCTTTGATAAATTATGATGAATCATGTAAAGAAGCCAAGGAGAATGGTAAACCTGATCCACAGATACCTAATTATATTGGTGAGTGTTTCATGAAGATTGCCGAAGGCCTCTCCCATAAACCTAATTTTATCAACTATACATATAGAGATGAAATGATATCGGATGGTATTGAAAACTGCTTGATGTATTTCCGTAACTTTAATCCTGCCAAATCGAAGAATCCGTTCGCATATTTTACACAAATCATTTACTATGCTTTCCTGCGTAGAATTCAAAAAGAAAAGAAACAGCAATATGTTAAATATAAGGCAACTGAACAATTTGGTATTTTAGATGAATTTGAAATGATGGAACTTAATGACGGAAAACAAAAACCCTTTGAAATATATGATAATCTTTTGGAATTTATAAACAACTTTGAAGAAAATAAAAAGAAAAAGAAAATAGCAAAGAAACCAAAGGGTATTGAAAAATTTATATAATTGGAGATTGATATGAAAATAGGATTCACTTGTAGTTGTTTTGATTTATTCCATGCCGGTCACATTATGATGTTAAAAGAAGCAAAAAACTATTGTGATCATTTGATTGTGGGACTCCAGACTGATCCTACGTTGGATCGACCAGAGAAGAATAAACCCGTACAGTCTATATTTGAGAGATATGTGCAACTCCAAGCATGTAAGTATGTTGATGAAATTATACCATATGCCAACGAAAAAGATTTGATGGACATCTTGCTTTCTCACTTCATTGATGTTAGAATACTTGGTGATGAATATGAAAATAAAGATTATACCGGAAAAGAATTACAAATTGAAACTATCTACAATAAACGTAGGCATTCTTTTTCCACTTCAGAACTTCGTGAACGAGTAATTGATTCCCAATACATGATGAATAAAAAGATTAAATAAAAAGTTCTAAAACATCTTTAAAACGGTTCAAAAAATATTAACTATGAATATTGTGAAATAGGAGGGATCAGTATGAAAGTTGCAATTATCACTGACCAGCACTTTCGGCGCTAGAAACGATTCGATACAATTTCTGGATTATTATGAAAAATTTTATAATGAAACTTTTTTTCCTAAGTTAAAAGAAGAAGGCATTACAACATTACTAATCTTGGGTGATACCTTTGACCGTAGAAAGTATATAAATTTCTACACTCTTAAACGTACACAAGAAATGTTCTTTGATAAACTTGCAAACATGAATATCAAAGTACATATGTTAGCGGGTAACCACGATACATATTTTAAAAATACCAATGAAGTAAATTCAGTTAGTTTATTGTTGCGAGAATATGATAATATTACTGTTATTGATTCTCCACAAACAATACATTTAAATTATAAAGATGTTAGTTCTGATGTGTGTATGATTCCTTGGATTTGTTCAGAGAATTACCAAAGTTGTTTAGATGAAATTAAAAACACACCATCAGATATATGTATGGGACATTTTGAAATATCTGGCTTTTCTATGAACAAGGGAATGCCATCATTTGAGGGATTAAGTCGTGATATATTTAAAAGATTTGATATGGTTTTTTCTGGCCATTATCACCATCGTAGTCACTCCGATAATATTTATTATCTCGGCAATCCTTACGAACTCACTTTTTCTGATTATGATGATACTCGTGGGTTTCATTTATTTGATTTGGATACTAGGACTTTGGATTTTATCCCTAATCCTAACGTAATGTTCCATCGGATCACATACGATGATAAAGTTGAATCTATTACCGAAGTTAATAATAAAGATTTAACAAAATACACCAATACTTATGTAAAAGTTGTTGTTATTAATAAGACTAATCCGTATTTGTTTGATAAGTTTATAAACAATCTTTATCAAGTTAATCCGATTGATATTACCATTGCCGAAGATTATACTGATTTAACAGAAGGCATAGAAGATGATATGTTAGATCAGGCGGAAGATACTATTACAATCATTTCCAAATTTGTTGATAATATTACTGATGATATAGATAAAGATAAATTGAAGGTTGTTCTTCGTGAAACATACAATGAAGCATTAAATTTGGAACAAGCATAGAGTAAATGATTAAATTTAAAAGTATTAAATGGAAAAATCTATTAAGTACAGGTAATGCCTTTACCGAAATCAAATTAGATAGATCGCCCAACACACTTATTATTGGCGGGAACGGAGCTGGAAAAAGCACTATATTAGATGCTTTATGTTTTGCTTTGTTCGGCAAACCTTTTCGCAGGATAAACAAACCTAATCTGCTTAATTCTATTAATCAATCCGATTGTGTCGTTGAAATTGAATTTGTTATTGGTAAAAAGCAATATAAAGTTATTCGTGGTATTAAACCTAACATATTCGAGATACATTGTAATGGTGTTATGATTAATCAAGATGCCAAATCAAAAGATTATCAGGAACATTTGGAAAAGTTTATTCTTAAACTAAATTTTAAATCATTTACACAAGTCGTTATTCTTGGTTCAGCCTCTTTTGTTCCGTTTATGCAATTAACACCAGCAGATCGGAGAGCAATCATTGAAGATTTATTAGATATACAAATATTTTCATCAATGAACAACATCGTCAAAGATAAAATGTTTATACTCAAAGAAAATATTACACAGAATAATTATGATCGGGTTTTAACTACAGAGAAACAACAATTACAGGTCCACAATATAGAAGAACATAAGAAACATAGCGATGATGAAATTGAAAGAAAACGACAAGAAATTGTAACGAGTGAAAAACAAATTGCTCAATTAAATGTAGATATTGATTTGGTACAGAAACACATTGAATTGATGCAACAAAATATTTCCGATAAAACATCGATAGAAAACAAATCCCGAAAACTTCTTCAGTTGGAAGCCAAACTTGAATCAAATGTAAAGAAGATTAATAAAGATATAACTTTTTATGAAGAACATGATGAGTGTCCTACTTGTCTCCAAACGATTGAAGGTAACTTTAAAAATAAATTAGTTACGGAGAAGAAAGATAAGAAGAAAGAGATTGGTAAAGGTATTGGTGATATAGGAACAGAGATTGCCAAAGTGAACGAAAGAATTGAATATATCCAAAAGATAAACAAACATATTACTGAACATAACAATGAAGTTGTTAAGAATAACTCCACTGTCGTTGCAATAAACAAGTATATCTATACTTTGAATAAAGAGATAGAACAGTTAACGAGTCGAAAAGATAACCTTGAAGAAGAAAATATTAAACTTAAGGAACTAAAACATCAGTTGTTTAATCTCGAAAAGAAACAGGAAGAATTAACTATCGAGAAACATTATTATGAATATGCTTCTTCATTATTAAAAGATTCTGGTATCAAAACAAAGATCATCAAACAATATTTGCCTATTATGAATAAATTGATTAACAAATACTTAACATCAATGGACTTTTTTGTTAATTTCAATATCAATGAGAATTTTGAAGAAACAATTAAATCTAGACATCGTGATGATTTTAGTTATGCTAATTTTTCTGAGGGAGAAAAACTTCGGATCGATTTAAGTTTATTGTTTGCATGGCGACAAATTGCTAAGTTAAAGAATTCGACAAATACAAATCTTTTAATCCTTGATGAAGTATTTGATTCTTCTTTGGATGGTGCAGGTACAGAAGAATTTTTGAAATTGATTCATGATATGGGTGCAGATGCTAATGTATTTGTTATTTCCCATAAGGGTGACCAACTATTCGATAAGTTCCGGTCAATTATTAAATTTGAGAAACATAATAATTTCAGTAGGATTGCCAAATGAGTGATGATGTAATTGTAATTGATACAGAACAAAGTGGAAAACCCAAATTAATTTCAAAGACACAGATTCTTGAATTAGTACATGAGAGTAATTCTATACTACATCAAGTATTACCAGATTTTGATTTTAATAATCCTCCTATTGATCCTATAACACTTGCTTCTAATTTAGTGGAAACATGCAAATTAAATCATGGAATAGGATTATCTGCCAATCAGTGTGGATTACCATATCGTGTGTTTGTAATGGGTGCTAACGATGATTATGTTGCATTTTTTAATCCTAGATTGTTAATGTCGTCTGGTGAAAAACATATGATAGAAGGATGTTTATCTTTTCCATTCTTGGGATTGTATATCACTAGACCAGAAATGATTAATGTGGAATATCAAGATTATACTGGAAATACCAAGACAGCCACCTTTAATGGTATATCTGCACGATGTTGGCTTCATGAACTTGATCATATGAACGGAATAGTATATACTGATAAAGTAAAACCTTTAGCGTTACATAATGGAATGAAGAAAAGGGATAAAATTTTAAAGAGATTACGATTAAGGAAATAAAAATGGCAAAAAATAAACCTGTAATTGAAGTAGAAGAATCCACTGAGTATGAAAGTTGTATAGATTTCAAAGATGAAACTTATACATCGTCTACTCTCTCTGGATTTTTGGGTATTGAAGATGAAGATGTGACTAAAGAATGGGAAAAACATTGGAAAGGAATGCCCGAATACAAACAAGAAAATAATCCACCTTACATGAAGATTTTTATGAGTTTTAGAAATGAAGAAGATTATAAGGCATTTGCTGAACTAGTTGATCAAAATCTAACAGAAAAAACAAAAAGTATATGGTATCCTAAATTAGATCGTGATGAAAATACATTGAAGCGTTGGATGGAAACTGATGACTAATCCAAAATATCCTGTTTATATTATTTCTAAAGGTAGACATGAATCCATGTTTACTTCTAGATCATTAGCAAGAATGAAAGTTCCTCATTATATTTCAATTGAACCACAAGATTCTGAAAATTATGAAAACGCATTAGATAATTTTGGTATTCGTAAGTATGTTACTTTATTGATATTGCCTTTCAGTAATCATGGTGATGGTCCAGGTCGTGCAAGAAATTGGTGTTGGGATCATGCTATTGCTCTTGGTGCAGATCGGCATTGGGTATTAGATGATAACATTTCTGATTTTTATAGACTGAATGAGAATCAGCGGATAAGAGTTGAATCGGGTGCAATATTCAGAGCAGCGGAAGATTTTGTTGATCGGTATGAGAATGTTCCTATTTCAGGATTTCAGTATAGATTCTTTATTGCACCAAATAGTAAATATCCTCCTTATGTTACCAATACAAGAATTTATTCATGTCTGTTGATTGATAACAAATGTAAGTTTAGATGGAGAGGTCGATACAATGAAGATACCGATATCTGCCTAAGGGTTTTAAAAGACGGTGATTGTACTATTCAATTTAATGCTTTCTTGCAAGGTAAGGCAGCAACACAAACATTAAAAGGTGGTAATACCGAAGAATTCTATCATAAAGAGGGAACACAAGACAAAGAAAAGTGGAGAGATGGCAAACTTAATCCAGAAGGCACTATCAATAAATCACAGATGTTGGTAGATATGCATCCTGATGTTGCTACAATTGTTTGGAGATATGGTAGATGGCATCATTATGTTGATTATTTGCCGTTTAAGAAAAATAAATTGAGATTGAAGAAAGGGGTTAAAGTGAAAAACGAAGTTAATAATTATGGTATGGTACTTGTTAAGAATTATAGAGGTTAACCTGTAGGGGTTAAAATCAAAATATACCACATAGTATGTTGACTTGTGTGATATATAATGATATGATGTACGTTCTCGTGTGAAGCGAGTTTTATTAATATTATAGGAGTTTATTATGAGTAAGATTTTATCTGCTAAACAAAAGATGTTGAATGTATTGAAGAAAACAGAAGGGTACAATACCTTTACCGTTAAGCAAGCACAAACCCGTTTTGGTGTTAAGAACATTGGTGCCCGTATTGAGGAACTTCGCAAGGAAGGTCATTGTATCTACACCAACAGCAAGACTCTTGAAGATGGTCGTAAGATCAATTACTATCGTATGGGTGCTCCAACCAAGGCTCTCGTGAAGGCTGCTATTGCTGCCGGTTATTCTTTTGTTACTCCACACTCTTTTGATGCCTAATCCTTAGGCGTTTCGGGGGAATACTGCAATTCTGTGGTATTCCCTTTTTTGTTATTATATCTTGGAGAGAAAATGGAAATCAGTATAAAAAAAGAGGATATTCAAAAAAAGAGATTGTTTGTTGCCACTCCAATGTATGGTGGTATGAATCATGGTCTTTATATGAAGGCATGTTTAGATTTACAAACGGTTTGTATGCAATATGGAATTCAAATTAAGTTTTCATTTCTTTTCAATGAATCTTTGATTACTCGTGCTAGGAATTATCTTGTCGATGAATTTCTTAATCGGTCTGATGCCACACATTTACTCTTTATTGACTCTGATGTTAACTTTGATCCTAATGATGTTGTAGCACTATTAGCACTTGATAAAGATGTTGCTGGCGGACCGTATCCTAAGAAAGCAATTAAGTGGCGTTCGGTTAAAAAAGCAGTAGAAAAGAATCCTGATATTGATCCACAACTTCTTGAAAAAGTTGCCGGTGATTTTGTTTTTAATCCTGTTAAAGGTACAGCACAATTTAATATTTCTGAACCTCTGGATGTTCTTGAAATTGGTACCGGCTTTATGATGGTTAAGCGTGAAGTGTTTACTAAGATGGAACAATCGTATCCTTCAATTCGATATAAGCCTGATCATGTTGGCCAAGCACACTTTGATGGCACTCGATACATCCATGCTTTCTTTGATACTGTTATTGATACTACAGATTCTATCACTGGTGGTGGATCAGATCGATATTTATCGGAAGATTATATGTTCTGCCAGATGTGGCGTAAAATTGGCGGTAAAATCTTCTTATGTCCATGGATGAAAACTGCACATATTGGGACATACCACTTCCAAGGCGATATGCCTGCCGTTGCCAATTTTGTGGGTGAAATGTAATATGATTGAAATTGGTCGTAAATATGATGGTGGTAAATTAGAATATGGTTTACTTCCACCATTTGCGCTCGAAGAAATTGTTAAAGTTCTAACATTTGGAGCACAGAAATATGAAAGAGACAATTGGCAAAAAGTATCAGATCCAAAACGCAGATACTTCGATGCATTACAGCGACATATTTGGGCTTGGAAACAAGGTGAACAAATTGATTCTGAATCAGGTATTCATCACTTGGCTCACGCCGGTTGCTGCTTGCTATTCCTTCTTGAACATGATACAATTTACTCTAAAGAATAACACTTTATATAATGGAGAAACACATGAAATTAACAACCGAAACATTAAACGTCCTAAAAAACTTCTCAACGATAAATCAAAACCTACAGTTTAAGAAGGGTAACATATTAACTACCGTTTCTCAAGGTAAAACTGTTTTGGCACAAGCAAATCTAAAAGATGACTTTCCTCATGATTTCTGTGTATATGATTTAAATGAATTTCTATCAGTACATTCTTTATATAAAGATGCTGATATTGATTTTGATGATGCTAATATATTTTTCAAGAACGGTAGATTCAAGACTGTTTATCGTAAGACAGCAAAAGAAATGATTGTTGCTCCTCCCGATAAGAAAATCACTTTGCCTTCTATTGATGTTAGTTTCACATTAACCGCGGAAGATTATGATTGGATTATGAAAACCTCAGCCGTTCTTCATTCTCCTAATATTAAAGTTGAATCAGATGGTGATAATGTTCAAATTGTTACTTTTGATGCAGGTAATAATTCGGCTCATACCAATTCAATTCAAGTGAGTGAAGGTAATGGTTTGGTTTATAAAATTGTTTTTAAGACAGAGAATATCAAAATGATTCCTGGAAGTTATGATGTAACTATTTCTTTCAAAGGCATTTCGCATTTTAAAAATTCAAAACAAGACATCCAATATTGGATCGCTTTTGAATCCAAAGATTCTAAAATAGGAGAATAGGATGTTAGTTAAATTTACTGATGGCCAAACAAATAAACCAATTGCAATTAATTCTAATCATGTTGTTATTGTTTTTACTTCAGTAGCAGAAGATGGAACAGAATCCACAGTTATTTCTGTATTGAATGGTAATGTTGTTGTTAAAGAAAGTTACTTAGATACATTAGGTAAATTACAGAGCAATTGGCTATGACCACAATTCAAACACTATTCGGTACATATAATTCGATTCAATTGAAAGCAATCAAGAGTGCTATTGATGAAATTAATGAGTCTATGATGAAACTAGATTCAGAAAAAACAAACATTAAGAATATTGTTGATGCTACCTTTGATTCACTCAAGATTCCTAAAAAAATTCTTCGGCGGATTGCTAAGGTACATTACAAACAATCATTCCAAGAAGAAGTAGCAGAATCAAAAGAATTTGAAGCATTATTTGAAGGCATTACTGAAGTAAAATGATGTTTTTATTATATTATGAGGTATATGAATGGAACAAGTTCTCTGGTGTGAAAAATATCGTCCGAAGACCGTAGCAGATTGTATTCTTCCTGGAGCAATCAAAGCGACATTTCAGGAATATGTAAACAAGAAACAAATTCCAAATCTTCTCCTTTCTGGAGGAGCTGGTGTAGGCAAGACTACAATCGCCAGAGCATTATGTGAAGAAATTGGTTGTGATTATATTGTGATCAATGGTTCGGATGAAGGACGAAGGATTGAAACCCTCCGCGGTAAGATTATAAATTATGCATCATCAATGTCCTTATCAGGTGGACGTAAAGTTGTAATTGTTGATGAGGCGGATTATATGAACGCAGATTCAGTACAACCTGCCATGCGCGGTGCTATTGAAGAATTTGCATCCAACTGTTCTTTCATTTTTACATGTAATTATAAAAATCGTATTATTGAACCCATTCACTCTCGGTGTTCGGTAATTGATTTTAAAGTCAATGGTTCTAAAGCCAAGATGGCATCTGCTTTCTTTAAGCGTGTGGAATGGATTCTAGAACAAGAGAATATCAAGTACGACAAAGAAGTAGTTGCATCAGTTATTACCAAACACTTTCCGGACAATCGAAGAATTCTTAATGAACTCCAGAGATATTCTGTTTCTGGTGTAATTGATAAAGGAATTCTTGCATCGATAAGTGATGTTCAAATTGGAAATCTAATCACTGCATTAAAGGATAAAGATTTCTCTACCGCTAGAAAATGGGTAACAGGTAACTCTGATGAACCATCTTCTGTCTTTAGAAAATTATATGATTCGTTATATGAGAAACTAAAACCTAACTCTATTCCTGAAATGGTTCTTATTTTAGCCCGATACCAATTTCAAGCAGCATTTGTTGCCGACCAAGAGTTAAATCTTGTTGCTTGTTTAACCGAGATTATGGTTGATGCGGAGTTTAAATAATGCCGGAACTTTTTAAAGAAATTATTCCAGCAATTCTTCAAACTAAGAAGAATCCTTTTCGTGATGAACTAGACTACAAAGATTATAAACCTTTTTTGATCAATCGTGCGTTATCCTATCATATAGACTGTGTCCTATATGCCAACGAAATGAATTTGCATCCTACCATTGATTTTGATCAGCAATTTTCATATCTTCTAAATACAATAAGGCCAATGAAAAGAAAATTTCAGCCTTGGCAGAAAGCAGAGGCCTTTAAAGATATGGAGTGTGTTAAGCAATATTTTGGTTATTCGAATGAAAAAGCCAAGGATGCTTTACGGATTCTAAATAATGATCAACTCATGGAGATACGAGCCCTAACAGATAAGGGCGGCAGAAATATCTCATAATAATAAGGATAACAAATGAGTGAAATTGACGTATTCTCAGGATATGGGGTAGAGATTACCCTAGATGAAAAAGATGATTTTTTGAAAATTCGTGAAACATTAACTCGAATTGGTGTTGCTTCCAAAAAAGATAAAATTCTATACCAATCGTGCCATATTCTCCATAAAAGAGGATATTATGCTATTGTTCATTTCAAAGAACTATTTGCATTGGATGGCAAAGAAACAGATATATCAGATAATGATTTGGCACGAAGAAACACTATTTCCAAGTTGTTATCTGATTGGGGTCTGGTTAAATTAGTTGATCCAAAACAAGTAGAAGAACCCGCTCCTGTTTTTCTTAGTCAAATCAAGATATTAACCCATAAAGAAAAGGTTGATTGGGAATTATCTGCCAAATATAATATTGGAAGTAAGAAAACAAATTATTAATACCGAAAAAAGACTTGACGCAGTGCAACAAATGTGTTATATTACTGTATAAATAAGATTGACTTCACCTTAGGACCGCTAAGTACGAAGTGTTTTAAAGCGGGCATGACACCACGATGCCGCCGGATACCGTAACCGACAAAACCAGATATGCCTTAGGGGTATCTATTTTAATGTAACATCTCGCTTAATTTACAAGGAGAAACACAATGACTACAAAACCTTCGCTCGTCAAAAATCCCTGGAACACCAGTTATGTAACAATGGAAGATCTTCACAGAACAGTAGATCCGTTTAGTGTTGGTTTCGGTAATATGTTCAAACAAATGCAAGAACTATCAGACTCGGTTGTTAAGAATATTCCTAATTATCCCCCATACAATATCAAACAAGTCAATGAAAACAAGTATGTTATTGAATTGGCTGTTGCTGGTTTTGCTAAACAAGATATTGAACTCACTATGGAAGGTAACAAACTCTTAATCAAAGGTTCTACCGTTGATTCTGGAATGAATGAAGATAACGCATACATTTTTAAGGGTATTGCTGACCGCAATTTCACTCGTGCATTTACTTTGGCGGATTCTATTGAAATCAAAGATGCTGAATTAGTAAATGGTATGCTTAAAGTTTGGTTAGAAAACATTACCAAAGTTCAAGATTCTATTAAAAAAATTAGTATTAAGTAGTAATATGAAAAATATTATATTTATTGCTATGTTAACAATAACATGTACTTCTTGTGCAATGCATTCCGTACAGCATGTAACTAAAAATGATATTGTAATTTCTAATCCTATGGTCAATGCCGAAAGAAAAGAAGAAGGTAAATTTTACAAACATCCCGCTATGTAAAGTGGTAAAAATGGTGGAGTTTCGGCTCCACCATTGACTTTCTTTGTTCATTATGATATACTGTATTTGTAGTGTCAATGGAGTATTATATTATGAAACATATGGGAACAACGGTCAAAACTGCCAAGCCGGTACTTATCCGGGTTCGGAACAATATTACTCAAGATACCTTCATTACTTCACCTCAATGGCCCACTAAGGAAATTGATGGCGTAACTTTTTTGGCCATTAAAATGAATGAAAAAGATCCTTATGTGAAATGGATGCGTAAAGATAATCTCGTAAAGGTAAAAGTATGATTTACCATAATAATTTAAAATATAAGTTTGATCCTTATAATATAAAAGACTTACAAATCGCTAAAAACTTTCTTAAAACCCATCAATGGGGTAGTAAGGGTTGTCCATTTCAATTAGAATGGCCTCATCTTACAATACCTGATATGTTAGTTGATAAGATTGTTGAAACTATTGTGGAAGCCCAATAATGAATTGGATTAAATATTCAGGAATTAACATCACACTCAAAGTAAATCCATTACATTGGAGAATTTCTTGTGCTTATAAAGAAACAAATGATGTCTGGACACAAGATGCTTTTGTATTGGAACTGCTAATGTTCACTGTTCGTGTTTGGATAAGTGACGGTAGTTGGTAAAATATTTGGCCTCGTAGTTCAGTGAATAGAACAACGGATTTCTACTCCGTGGGTCGGGGGTTTGAATCCCTCCGAGGTCGCCACTTTTTGGGTCTTTAGTTCAATGGTTAGAACGGGGTACTCATAATACTTTAACGGTGGTTCGAATCCACCAAGACCCACCATTATAAAAAATGAAAGAAAACTCCATAATCCAACCGTACCAAAAATTGCTCAATTACATGTCGGATTAATGATAGATTATAAGAAGGATATATGTATGGAAAATTTTGCCCCAGAAAAGAAAAAAAAATATATTAACTTTTATATGTCTATAGCACAACAAGTATCTCAAATGTCGCAAGCCAGAAGGTTAAAAGTAGGTAGCATATTAGTAAAAGATGGTAATATTATTAGTTTTGGATGGAATGGAATGCCTTCTGGTTGGGATAATAATTGTGAGTATGAGGTGTATCATGAACAAGAATCGGATCTTCCGCCAACATTAACGACTAAACCTGAGGTAATTCATTCTGAATCCAATTGTTTGATGAAAGTTACCAGATCAAATCAATCCTCCGAGGGTTCCACGATGTTTCTTACTCATGCACCATGTATCCACTGTGCTAAACAAATTTATACGGCCGGCATCAAGGTGGTGTATTATGATGCAGATTGGCGGTCTAAAGAAGGCATAGACTTTTTGAATAAATGTGGTGTAATAGTTAATCAAATTCTTTAAGTTACATATGTAACACAATATATAAATAAACGTATTAAAAGGAACTCCTTTTAAGTTATATTTTACTAAAAGGAGTTTAAAATGGAATACTGGGGACATCACATCATAATGGATGTTAAGGGATGTGACGTTAGAAATGCAACTAATCCAAATTTTATTAATAAATTTATCAAAGATTTAGTGTTAATGATTAACATGGTACCTTGTGGAGAACCCCAATTGGTACATTTTGCAGATAACACTAACAAAGCAGGATGGACAGTAATTCAATTAATACAAACCTCAAGCATTGTAGGTCATTTCCTTGACGATTCTGGTGATTTATATCTGGATATCTTCAGTTGTAAACATTTTGATGAGGAAGTGGTAAAAGATGCTATAACCAGATATTTCAATCCAGTTAGAATTAAGACCCAATTTATCCAGAGAAAAGCGTAAAAAAAGAATAAATAGTGATACAAGTAAGGACAAAAAATGGAAATCAAAGTAATCAATAGTCCCAGTAAAAAATTCACTCCATATGTTTTGGACGCAGCCAATTTTTACTCTAACGAACTGATTACAAAACGATTATCCCAAAATATCTACTTGGAAATCAAATTTAATTCTGATCTTGATGTGTATGGATATTCATCAATTGAAGGATATAATGATTCAAATAAAGCCAGAGAATTCTTAATTGAGTTAAATTCCGTCATAGGTGCTAAAGAAATACTAAGAACATTGGCCCATGAAATGGTTCATATAAAACAATATGCTTATAATGAAACCAATGAAACACTTTCTCGTTGGCGTGGTATTAAAGTAGATTATGATGCCATCGAATATTATTCTCAACCATGGGAATTGGAAGCCATGGCTTTAGAAGTTGGTTTATTCACAAGATATGTTAAAAAATGTAAATTATGGAACGTATTTGAGGAACTTTGTGATCCAGAATCACCCATCGTTCCTATTGCACTAGGATGGAAAAAAGTGAAGTGTAAACAACAAAAGTTTAAAATCCCAGAAGGTCCAAGTATTTCCTAAATGCTATATTTTCTAAATAATGGTATACTCCATAAAGGAATACTACCATGTTTAAAAAATATCACTGGACTCGGGACTTTCATGATTCTCGTGATCATTATGCACAAACCTCACAACACTTCACGCTAGTTGCACCTGAATCTATACCATCTTCTGTTGATCTAAGAAAGTTCTGTTCTCCTGTTGCTGACCAAGGAATATTAGGATCATGTACAGGAAATGCTTTAGTTGGTGCTATGGAATTCTTAGAAAATAAATTAAGCGAATATGAACAAAATGGCCAATTTGTTAATTTGAGTAGATTATTTGTCTATTATAACGAAAGAGATATTGAAGGTGATATTGGTCATGATGGTGGTGCCCAAATCAGTACAGGAATAAAAGTTTTAGCAAACACAGGAGTATGTGCCGAAGCATTTTGGCCTTATAGTATAGATAATTTTGTTGTTAAGCCTACAGTCGATTCATATAATGATGCGGCATCTAGAAAAATTGCGGCATATGCTAGAGTGACTCGTGATAATGGAATTATTGATATTAAAAGAGTTTTGGCTTCAGGATATCCAATTGTTTTTGGCTTTGTAGTTTACAATTCCTTTCAGACCGATGCTGTATCAGATACAGGTAATGCTGATATGCCAAGTGCATCAGATGAAAAAATTGGTGGCCATGCAGTTTTGATGGTAGGATATGATGACGCAACAAATCGTGTTTTGGTTCGTAATTCTTGGGGTGATGCATGGGGCCAAAAAGGATACTTTACATTACCATATGAATATGTTGTTAGTCATGATTTAGCCAACGATTTGTGGACAATCAGCAAATAATTAACTAGAAGAACACTATATACTAATATTAACTTTTTGAGATTAATTGATGAAAAAATATATACTTATTTCCCTAATCTTTATTCTTACAGGATGTGCTTCCTTGACTGAAATTACCAGAACAACTAAACCAACAGATAATGTACAGGATGATAGTTCCATTGAATTATCTGGTTACAAATACGATGAGGCTCAACAATTTATTGAAATGTGTGTTGAATTGAATGACCAAGATGATAGACTTAATTATGGAAATATGCCCAATTCTATTTCAAATATTGATCCTACTAAATGGATACAGATATATGATTCTCGATCAGATGTTTCTGATAAAGTAGCCACATACAAAAATAATCCCGATTCTAAAAATCCTTGGCATAAATTGTATGATATTATAATTAAAAATGCAGATAAAAAATATCCAAAAGGATGGAATAAAAATACACTAGCCAATGATCCCTCTTTAAATGGATTTGGTCCTTGGCAAAATGCTTGGATACTTTATCAGGGTGTAGGTAAATATGCAGGTTCATATACAATAGCAATTCGCGGTACTGTAATATCTTCTGTTCCTTCTGCCATTGAAGATGTTCTTACTAATCCAGTTTCTGCCCAAAACTTCTTAAGTAATAAAGTACAATTTGTATCTTTATTTTCGCCCGATGCTGCTGTTCATTCAGGATTTGCTCATGCCACATTTACATTAATGCTTGATGAAAATTTTGGCATTTTGAAAATATTACACGATAAAGTTCCAACAAATTTGAATGTTTACATCACGGGTCACTCTCAAGGTGCTGCCATGGTATCTTTAGTTCATGCCTTTTTACATTATGCTATGATTAACGATAAAAAAGGATCTCCTGTGTTTGGGTTTGAAACAACACAATACAAACTAAAGAGTTATGGATTTGCTCAACCTAAACCAGGAAATATTTCGTTTGCTGCTGATTTTGCCAGAATAACACAGAAGTACGATAATGCTATTGTAATTAATAATGATATAGATTTTGTTCCTAAGACACCAGCAACATTAGAACAGGGTGAAGATTGGAGTCAGTCTTTACAAGGAAGTTCGTTATCGTCAAAAATTATTAAATATATTACTGAATTGAATTTGAATATTAGGAAGAAATTATCTACTGTAATTGAATCTGATACAATTAAATTTGCTTCGGGTTATGGTTTATTTTATAATTATAGTGAATTAAAACCTCTTATCGGTCCCCAAGCAGTATCGTCTTTTGATTTTTCTCCTGCGGGAAGGGTTATAATTGTATCAGGAACACCAGGCGATCCTCCTGATATATTTGGTCAACATCATACGTCAGTTTATCGTAAGTTGATACATGATCAATTAAACTGGTAAAAATTTACTCGTCAGACTCGTCTTCCGCATTTTTAACATCCAGACAAGCAATAAGAATTATAATCCATACTATACCCCATTTCGTACACAAAAAACATTGTATTATGTTAATTAATGCGTATAATATGGGGATGGCTTCAATTCAACAATTTCTGGATGAAGGACTATAACGTAAGCAAATACTGCCATGAACAATACAACAAATAGTCCGGTAATAGTAAAGATTTTTGTTAATGGATCCATTTTACATCCCTTGGAATTTAACTATTTCGCCCCTACTAGCACGGGCCTGTTCTTCGTTAATAGGAATATTCATCTGATTAAGAGTAGCTGCTAATTTTTCAGCACCCTCTTCGGAAATAGTGGTACCATCTAATTTAGAACAAGCCTGAACCGCAACCTGTTTACCTTTGATATCATTATCACGATATAAGAATATACAAGTATCCTGTACTCTAAAAGAACACCAAGCAAATATTGATTCCATGACCTCTTTAGGATCATTGTTACCACCAATATATACTGTAGCACAAACAGTATTCACTTCTTTAGGTGTCATATGTTTACCTATAGCAACCAAATCTCCTGCAAAAGATGATATGGTAATAAACATCAGAGATATAATACTAAGAATTTTTTTCATTAATTAAGCCTCTTTTGGTATTAAATGGATACTAGTTAATATTTATGCATATATAATAATGCGGAGTAGTTCAGGAGCAGAACGCTGGACTCATAATCCAGAGGTCGATGGTGCAATTCCATCCTTCGCAACCATGCTTGACTTTTTCATCTCATTAATGTATAATTACTATTCGATGCGGGTGAAGTGTTTTTGGTTACACGTCTGCCTTCCAAGCAGAAATAGACGAGTTCAACTCTCGCCTCCCGCTCCATCTAAAATTATGAGGTCCTTATGAAAATTCTAGCGTTTAAATTAATTACAGGTGAAGAAGTTCTTGCCGAAATCGAAACTGAATCCGAAACCGAATTTGTTCTTGTTAATCCAGTTGGCATTGCTGTTGTCCGTGATTCAAAAACTGGACAACCACAAGTTGGCTTCGCACCTTTTCCTATCCATGCTGAACAAAAAAGTGGATCTACCATTGTATTATCTAAGAAAATTGTGGTATATAATTATGTACCAGCCGAAGATTTTATCACCAATTACAATTCTATCTTTGGAACAGGATTGATTGTTCCCCCTAAAAAACAAATCATCACCGGTTAATGGGCTTCTATACATCAGTCCAGTGCCTTGGTAATAATATTCTTTACCGAGGCGTAATAGATGGCAAGAGGGTTAAGGCAAGAATAAATTATTCACCTTCTCTCTTTGTGCCATCTAAGAATGTAACCAACTTTACTTCACTCGATGGTATATACCTAGACCGGAAAGTCTTTGGTGACATCAGTGAAGCCCGTGATTACATCAAGCAATTTAAAGATGTTGATAATTCCCATAAGATATATGGAAATAACAGGTTTGAATATGCTTATATTGCTGATCAACATCAAGGTATGGTAGAATGGGACCAAGATAAGATTTTGATTGGTGTAATTGATATTGAGGTTAGTTCGGAAAATGGATTTCCAAATCCTTATGATGCTAATGAGCCCATCACAGCAATTACTATTACATATCTCAATGGCGATACTTATGCTTTTGGATGCGGTGATTACCAAGTTCAGAATAAAGAATTATATGTAAAGTGTAAAGATGAATATACTTTGTGTAAAAAATTCATGGAACTATGGAAAGCCAAGTGTCCTGATATTCTTACTGGATGGAATACAAAATTCTTTGATGTTCCTTATATCATAAACCGATTTAAAAAAATTCTAGGTGAAGATGAAGCAAAAAAATTATCTCCTTGGGGTCATATTTCCGAACGCCAAGCATTTGTATCTGGTAGACAGTTACTAGCATATGATATTCTAGGTGTATCATCACTTGATTATATTGAACTATACAAATGGTATGCTCCATCAGGTAAATCACAAGAATCATATAAGTTAAATTCTATTGCCAATGTTGAACTCGGTGAAAGTAAATTATCGTTTGAAGAATATGATACACTGAATGAATTATATCGATTGAACTTTCAAAAATTTTTGGAATATAACATAAAAGATGTGGAACTCATTATAAAATTGGAAGATAAGTTGAAGTTATTGGAATTAGCAATTACTTTAGCCTATGATACTAAATCTAATTATGATGATGTATTTGCTCAAACTAGAATGTGGGATGCATTAACATACTCTTATCTGTTAGAACGAAATATCATTGTACCACCTAAGATCACTAAAGATAAAGATGCTTCTTTTGAAGGTGCATATGTTAAAAGTCCTCAAGTAGGTAAACATGATTGGGTTGCTTCTTTCGATTTGGATTCTCTCTATCCTCATCTCCTGATGCAGTACAATGTAAGTCCAGAAACATTAATCCAACCAGAAAATTATACGCAAGAAATGCTTGATATTCTTTCTTCTGGAATTTCTGTTGATAAGATGTTAAAAAAAGAAGTTGATACCTCCAAATTAGTAAATGCAACAATCACACCTAACGGCCAATTTTTTAGAACAGATCATCAAGGATTTCTGCCCAAGATGATGGAAGAGATGTACCAAGATCGGAAGAAATTTAAGAATTTAATGCTTCAAGCAAAACAAGATTATGAAAATGTTTTAACGGAACTTGAAAAAAGAGGATTGTAAAAGTTACCGATAATAAAATTAAAAAATAAAGGTGAATGTTTTGAAATTATTAAAAGATATGTCTGATTCAGAATTGATTGATTATAAACATGAACTGGAAAGGAGAGTTGCGAAATATGATAATTTGCAACTTGCGAAAAAGGTGTCACTTTAACTCCGCTTACGGCGCACTTGGCTCCCCATATTTTAGATTCTATGATTTAAGAATGGCACTTGCTGTTACATTGTCTGGTCAGTTCTCTATTCGTTGGATTGAGGCTAAGATTAATGAATACATGAATAAGTTATTAGGAACTGATGCAGATTATGTTATTGCTTCGGACACAGATTCAATTTATTTAAGACTTGGTGATTTAGTTAAGAAAATTTATAGTGATGATGTTTCTGTTATAATGAATCCTAATAAAATAATCGAATTCATGGACAAAGTGTGTGAAGATAAAATTAAACCATATATCGATAAATCATTTCAAGAATTGGCTGACTATGTTCATGCTTATGACCAGAAGATGCGGATGAAACGAGAAGCATTGGCAGACAAAGGTATCTGGACTGCTAAGAAGCGTTATATTCTTAATGTGTACAACAATGAGGGTATTACATATAACGAACCACACATGAAAGTAATGGGTTTGGAAATGATCAAATCTTCTACTCCTCAAGCAATTCGAGTTAAGATGTCGGAAGCTATTAAGTTAATGTTATCTGGAACTGAAGATGATATACATAAGTTTATTGTTGATTTTAAAGAAGAATTTAGTAAGTTGCCCGCGGAAGAGATTTCTTCACCTCGAGGACTCAACGGATTGAATAAATACTCTGATGCTGCTACCCTATTTAAGTTGGGAACACCAATTCATGTTAGGGGTGCTATACTTTACAATCAATTTTTAAAAGACAATAAACTCACTAAAAAATATCCACTCATACAAGAAGGCGAGAAAATCAAGTTTACTTACTTGAAGATGCCCAATCATTTGAAAAATAATGTAATATCATATCCATCTCGTCTACCAAAAGAATTTAAATTACAAGAATATATTGACTATGATATGCAGTTCTCTAAAGCGTTCATAGATCCTATTAAGATAATTTTAGATTGTATGGGATGGAAAATAGAAAAGATGAGTACACTGGATACATTTTTTGGATGATAACACAAACATATATTTACAAATTATTGGATAACAAAAATGATATTTAATATTTTTGTTTTTTTTGTTGCTATATTATTATCTTCTGTTAGTGCCTTTTATTCTGTAATAGGATTAACTGCTATATTTTCTGGTTCTTTTTGGCCAATTATTATTATGGGATCCACTCTAGAATTGGCTAAATTGACGGCAGCGTCTTGGCTGTATCGGAATTGGAAAATTACACCCATAATACTCAAAACATATTTTATTATTTCAATTACATTATTAATGTCGATAACATCTTTAGGAATTTTTGGCGGACTTTCAAAAGCACACATAGATTCCACCTTAGATTATGGTGCAAATAGTATTGAAGTTAAGTCATTAACACAACAAGAGAAAATGATCCAGAATCGCTTGGATTATCTCTTGGCTCGTGCAAAAGATCCTGCAATAGCATCTGATAAATTAGATAGACAAATACAAACTACACAAAAAGAATTAAATGATATTAGTAAAAAGAAGTTACCGTTATTAAAAGAAGAAAATAAACTTACCGTTGATGTTGGTCCGATTAAGTATGTTGCACAATTAATCTATGGTGATGTTGATGATGGTATAGATAAAGCAGTTAGACTGGTAATCATGTTAATTATGGTTGTATTTGACCCCTTGGCTGTGTTACTATTAATATCTGCGAATATATCGTTAAGGCAACATGAAAATGAATCTGAAAAAATATCGAATATTAAAAAAAATCTCATTAATAATGATGATATAGTAACAAATAGTAAGATTGACGAACCAATAGTTTTGGAAAAATCTGAATCTGTACAAATCAATAAAAATGATATAGCAACAATGCCAGAAGGTGATTTACCGAAAGAGATAAAGAAAAGAATAATTTCTCACGGCCCAGGAATATACAGTGAAGAAATCATTACCCTTGATGATTTAATGAAAAAATAAAAAGGTAATTTATGAGCATACTTGATAAGATTAAAAAGAACACAACGATTAAAGATTCTGCTATTCTGTCGCAATCAAAATTCTTTACCGAAAAGGATATGATTCAGACTTCAATTCCTATATTAAATGTGGCATTATCTGGTCGATTCGATGGCGGTTTAACACCCGGTTTAACAATGTTTGCAGGTCCGTCAAAACATTTTAAGACAGCATTTTCATTAATGATGGCAAAAGCATATTTGGACAAGTATGATGATGCCGCTTTGTTATTCTATGATACTGAATTTGGTTCACCGCAATCATATTTTGATTCATTTGGTATTGATACTGATCGTGTTCTTCATACACCTATTACCGATATTGAGCAATTGAAGTTTGATATTATGAAACAACTCCAAGATTTGGCTCGCGGAGAACATTTAATTATTATTGTTGATTCGATCGGTAATCTGGCATCAAAAAAAGAAGTAGATGATGCACTTGATCAAAAGTCTGTTGGTGATATGTCCAGAGCAAAACAAATCAAATCATTGTTTAGAATGGTTACTCCACATTTAAATCTCAAAGATATTCCAATGGTTGTAGTAAATCATGTTTACATGGAAATAGGTATGTTTCCTAAAGCCATCGTTGGAGGCGGTTGTGTTGTTGAGGGCACCAAGATTCAAACACCTGATGGATTGACTGAAATTCAGAACTTCAGGATCGGCGACCAAGTTGTCCATAAATCTGGCCAAATTGAGGTTAGACATACATGGAATCCAGAAACACTCTACCATGGTTATCCTGAATGTTTTGAGGTTGAATTTGAAGATGGATACAAAGTTGTATGTTCAGATACACACAAATTTTTTATCGGTGATATATGGATAGAGGCAAAGGATTTAGTTTCTGGTATGGATGCGAAAATCGTATCTGTAGGACCGAGAAATTGAATTTTGATAGTAACTTGTGGAAAAATCCAGCATCAATAAGCCAACGCAGGGATATTTGTGTTCATTGTGGTAAAGAGAGTGTTGCTGGCAATATCAGTCGTTGGCATAATGATAATTGCAAACAAAATAAAGGTGAAACTAAATGAAAATAGTTAGTGTAAAAACGGTAGGTAGTAAACCCGTGTATGATATTTCTATTAAATCTGATGATTATGATGAACAATATTATGTGCTGGAAAATGGAGTAATGAGCCATAACTCAGGAAGTTATTATTCCGCAGATAATATTTTCATTATTGGTAGGCAACAAGAAAAAGAGGGAACAGAAATTGTCGGCTATAATTTTATTATTAATATTGAAAAGAGTAGGTATGTTCGTGAGAAATCCAAAATACCTGTTACCGTATCTTTTGATGGTGGTATTAGCAGGTGGTCTGGTTTACTTGACCTCGCTCTAGAGTCCGGACATGTTATTAAACCTACTAATGGATGGTACTCAAAAGTAGATAAAGAAACTGGTGAGATTGAAAATAAGAAATATCGGATTAAAGATACTGATACAAAAGAATTCTGGACTCCAATTCTAAATCAAGAATCTTTTACCAAGTTCGTTTCAGATAAGTATTCCGTATCAACAGAAAATATTATGGGGGTGCATGATGATTGAGGGCGAGCATTATTGTTACATCTATCCTAAAGATAGTAACAAGTCAGTAGATATTAAACTCTTAGAAGGACCATATAAAGATACCACATTCAGATATGGTAAGGTAAAGTTTGAAGAAAAAAATGAACAGTGTTATTTACTATTCAATTATGATGTGATACAATCCTCTGTAGATAAACCAAAAAAGTTAGAAAAAAACGAAGATTTTAAAAACTATATTGGTAATTTATTAGTGGAAATTATGAGTTCAAATATAGAACAGGATATTGATGATGAAACTAGAGCAGACCATATTGAAGAATCTGATTTACAACGAGGATTATCTTAGAAAAGTATTACCATTTATAAAAACGGATTACTTTACCGAAAGGCATGAGAAAACACTATTTAATGAAATACAATCCTTCACGAATACTTACAATTCAACACCCACGATTGAGGCGCTTAGTATTGCCGTCAAAGAAAAAAATAATCTTACAAATGACGAAGTACAGAAATGTGAAACTTATTTACAAGAAATTGAATCTAATAAAGAAACAAGTTCCGAGATTCAATGGCTTATTGACAAAACCGAAAGATTCTGCCAAGAGAAAGCGATTTATAATGCAGTATTGGGGTCTATTTCAATACTGGACGGTAAGGACAAAGACCATGAGAAAGGTGCGATTCCCAAAATATTATCGGACGCTTTATCTGTAAGTTTTGATAATTCTGTGGGACATGATTATCTCCAGGATTCTGATAGTCGATATGAATTCTATCATCGGAAAGAAGAAAAGATTCCTTTTGATTTGGAATACTTTAATAAGATCACTAAAGGTGGCCTTCCCAATAAAACACTTAATATCGCTTTGGCTGGTTGTGTTCATCCAGAAACTAAAGTTAAAATTAGGTATTGGAAACATACTGCCAGTTTGAGGTATTAAAATGAGTTTATTTGAAGAAAAAGTTGTAAATATTTCTGAAATAGAAGTATTATTAAATAATGGTTATTCTGTTGAAGTTGAATCTCCGGACGGATTTGTTCCCGTATCAGCATTTGTTGATAAAGGAGACTGGCCAGAATACGTTCTAAGTACATCTAGCGGAAAAACAGTTAGGTGTAACTCTGACCATTTATTTGAAACCCCTTTCGGATGGAAAAAATCCGCAGCAATGGTGAATATATCTGACGCAAAGGTGCTGACTGCTGATGGATGGGAAGAGTGTTCCGTTATAAAAACGGAAAATAAAATTCCTATTGTTGATATACAGGTAGAGCATAAGAACCATAGATATTATACCGAAGGAGTTTCTTCACATAATACTGGTGTAGGAAAATCCTTGTTTATGTGCCATGTTGCTGCTGGTGCTATGGTACAAGGAAGAAATGTTTTATATATAACACTCGAAATGGCAGAAGAAAAGATTGCTGAGAGAATTGATGCAAATCTACTTAATGTTACTATAGATGATTTACTGGAACTTCCTAAGGATATGTATGATAAGAAGGTCACGAGGGTTCGTGAAAAGACTACGGGTAAACTTATTATTAAAGAGTATCCTACGGCATCTGCATCGGCTACTCATTTTAGGACTCTACTTAACGAACTTAACCTTAAGCGTAATTTTATCCCAGATATTATCTTTATTGATTATCTTAATATTTGTTGTTCTTCACGTGTTAAAGCTGGTGCTAATGTTAATTCCTATACCTATGTTAAAGCAATTGCTGAAGAACTTAGAGGATTGGCTGTTGAACATAATGTGCCTATTGTTAGTGCCACTCAAACAACGAGAAGTGGATTTACATCATCGGATCCTGGCCTGGAAGATACGAGTGAATCGTTCGGACTTCCCGCCACCGCAGACTTGATGTTTGCTCTAATAAACTCGGAAGAACTTGAAGAACTAGGGCAAATGATGGTAAAACAGTTGAAAAATAGGTATTCTGATCCAACACATTTTAAACGATTTACGATTGGTGTGGATAGGTCCAAGATGCGATTATATGATGTAGAGCAGTCTGCTCAAACAGGTATTGCTGATGCTGGTCATCAAGGCCTTGGTGCTCACAATAAAATTAAACAAGAGAAAAAATCTTTTGATGGTTTTAAAATATGATATTAATTCAACGATTGATAACGCTAAAAAGTTGACAGAAAAGAAAAGATATTATACATCAGATTTTGGGTATAATAACTCCGTTGATTATATAAATTGTAAAACCGATAACTTGATTCCTGGTGCTAATTACGAGAAACATGAATTAAGTAATATCATTGAATGGTGGCGGAGTAAAGCTATAAATAGATACGAAACTCTCAAATCTGAGGGTAGATTAAGGACAGAATTAGAAATCTGGACTTCAGGTAAAGACATTCAAATTATTAGGTAAATATTATGATAGAAATTGTTAAAAAAATAATTGATTATGAATTTGAAAAAGCTCAAATCTTATCCGAAAAAGAAAAACTTAAATTAATTAAAGAACTATTAAAATTTAAATATAGAAAAGTACCTTTAATTGAAATTGAATTAATGGTAGAAGAATTGGATTTATAAATGGCACTCGTTGATTTTGATAAACTTGCAAAGCAGTATGAAAACACCGATGATTTTGGTTTCTCTGCCGTATCAGAAGAAGAATATAATTCTGTAATCAATAAATCTACTGCTAGTGTAGAAGATTATAAAGAACGGTTACAAGAATTGGAAAAAATAATTATTCCTTTTCTCACTAAGTTACATTCGACCGGAGATAAAGAATATATATACTGGCCAAATAGAAAAAATCTTATTGAAAAACAAATTGAGAAAATACTGAAACTAACAAGAGATTGATTATGAACGCTACAGTTATTATACCAACTACAGGTGCTCCTGAAGTTCGAAATGCAATTGAATCTGTTTTAAAACAAACACACAATGCCCGATGTTATGTTGTAGTGGATGGCCAAGAAAATTTTGATAAGACAGCAGAAATACTCAAAGAATTTAAAAACAATCAACATATAGACATCTGTTTTCTACCTCAGAATGTAGGTAAGAACGGTTTTTATGGTCACCGCGTATATGCTTCCTTCACTCATCTAATCAACACCGACTTTGTTTTATACTTAGATCAAGATAATTGGTTTGAGTCTAATCATGTGCAATCATGTATTGATAAGATTACAAATAATAAGATAGAATGGTGTTATTCTCTCAGAAAAATATGTGATAAGAATGGAAACTTTCTTTGTAATGATGATTGTGAGTCGTTGGGTAAATGGCAATGTTTTCAGAATTATAATCATGTAGATACCAATACATACTGTATTCCCACACAGATTGCTATTAAATTAGCATCAACATGGCATGGAGGATGGGGTCAGGACAGGGTATTTTTACAAACAATATCACACCACTTCCCGAAATTCTATTGTACGGGTGAATATACAGTAAACTATCGTGTTGATGGTAATATGGGTTCTGTTAAAAAAGAATTCTTTGAAGAAGGTAATAAAATAATGAATCAAAAATATAATGGAGTATTGCCATGGCAAAAGATTTAATTATCGGTGGTTTCACAAATTATGGTATTAATCAACTTAAACCATGGGTGATCTCCGCAAAAGAAGTATCAGATGATACTGATGTTGTTCTGGTGATGGGTAATGCAACCCAAGAGACGGTGACATGGTTACAAGAACAAGGTGTTATTGTTGTTCCTATGTTACAAGTGCCCAATATTCCAATTCATGTGTTACGATTCTTATCCATCTATGAGTATCTCCAGAAGAATTGGAAATCATATCGGTATGTTGTTACCACAGATGTTAAAGATGTTTATTTTCAAACTAATCCTTTTCATTTTATAGATTCTGTTTTTGGCAATTTGGCCTTCTGGGGTGGACTTATTATAGCATCTGAAGGACTTAAATATAAAGATGAACCTTGGGGTAATGATAATCTTTTTCAAGCATATGGTCAATATGTCCATAATGAATTTAAAGAGAATGAAATCTTTAATGTTGGAACTTTTGGCGGTATATCAGAATATGTAAAAGATATGGTATTTCATATTTTCACTAATGGGATTAATAGACCTATTCCCATTGTCGATCAAGCAGTGTTCAATGTATTAGTTAACACACAACCATTCAAAGATGTTGTGTATAAATCATCTTCTTGGGCATGTGAATTAGGTACTGTTATGGATCCATCAAAGATTGAACAGTTCAGACCAAATTTATTGTTTAGTGAACCTACAGTGAAAGATGGAATCGTATTGAATAATGATGGTAAACCTTTTCCAATCGTACATCAATGGGATCGTGTTCCTGAATTAAAAAAGAATGTCCAACTAAGATATGGTCAAGAAGATGATTCACAATATATTACGTTTAGGACAATATGAACGAAAATTATGAAGTAGTTGATCCTGGTCATTGGTACCAAAAACCAACAGGAAAGATAATGGAGTACGATAACAAGTATATGCAATATTATACAACAATGGACGATTCGATGTCGAAACTCCGTTATGATCTATTATCGAAGTATGTTGATTTTAAAAGCGTATGTGATTTCGGATATGGCGATGGTGCTTTTTTAAAATATTGTCGAGAAAAAAATCATGATTGTTATGGACATGATATTTCTAATTATCCTTTGCCCGAAAATGTAAAATTTGTTAAGAATATTCAAAATGTTAATGTTGATGTAATCACATTCTTTGATTCATTAGAACATATACCTATAAAAAATTTATCTCCTTTTTTGAGTGGATTAAATACTAATTATGTTATAATTTCATTACCCTGGTTTCATGAAAACATGGGCATGGAATGGTTTAGAACATGGAAACATAGAAAAGAGAATGAACACTTTCACCATTTTGATGTGCATGGATTGATCGAATTATTAAGAAAATCTCACTTCTTACCTATTCATGTTTGTAATGGAGAAGATGTGATTAGAAAACCCGTTTCTTATTTACCCAATATATTAACTATTATAGCGAAAAAAATATGAGTGAGATTTCAATTGTAACAGCATTTTTTGATATTGGGCGTGGTAATTGGACACCAGATAAAGGCCTTCCTCATTATCTACAAAGAAGTAACGACACATACTTAGAAAGATTTAGTCATTTATCTAAACTAGAAAATGAAATTGTAATTTTTACCACAAACGATTTGGCTCCAAAAATATTTGAATATAGAAAAGATAAAGGCCCCACAAAAGTTATTATATTTCCCTTTCTCGACATATTTAAACGAGAATTGGAATTGATATCAAAAGTACAGAAAAATCCAGAATATCAAAGCAAAATTAATCCATCACAACAAAAGAATCCTGAGTATTGGTCGCCCGAATATGTTCTTGTAAATTATCTAAAATCTTATTTTGTGAATCGTTCCATTGATTCTGGTTTAGTTTCTGGCGAACTTGTTGCCTGGTTAGATTTTGGATACTGTAGAAGTGAATCTATCCTCAATAATGTTAAAACATGGAAGTATAATTTCGATAAAGATAAGATACACTTTTTTAAAATTAAAGATTATACTGGAACATCTATTGAACAAATTATAGCAAACAACGATGTTCATATTACAGGTCCATGTATTGTTGGTGGCAGAAATAAGTGGCCTACATTAGAAAAATTGATGAAAAAAAGTTTTAATAAATTGATTGGCCAAAATTTAATTGATGATGACCAGACATTATTATTGATGGCTTACTTAGAAGATCCAAAATTATTTGAACTTCATTCTGTTTCACAAACTGATTGGTTTGTTATTTTTAGGAACTTCAATGAAACTTAATCTTATCTCCACATCAAATCTCGGTGACTTTTTAAATGCCATTCCTGTATTGTCTGGAATAGTTAAAAGTACCGATGAGAAGATTGATTTAATTATTAGATCCGAAACAAGAAAATTTAAGGGATTTAGAGAATTTCTAATGTATCAGGATTTATTTAATTCTGTTGAGTATTCAGATACTATTTTCAGTCACGGTATTAAGATTATAAGTTCATGGACCCGAGAAGATAAAAATAATCCAAATAGACCTATTGAAACGTGTCGTTATGAGAATTTTATGAAAGATAATTATAGATTAGAATTTGATGTTGATGATGATTTCATTATTAAAGTTCCGGAATTAGATATTGATATTAAAGATACTTATTATGTTGGTGATAGATGGAGTGTCGGTGATATAGATGCCCGGCGCGAAACAAATGTCCTTTCTCATTTGAGTAATTTCACATTCATAGATTATGATAATGATATATTAACTAATGCTTATATTATAAAGAATTTAAAAAAACCTTTTATTACAAATTTGACGGGTGTTTCTATTCTTGCTGATTTATTAAATGTTGAATCGTATGTTGTATGGAAAGCAGAAGATTGGAAGCCAGAATTCAGAAAGGGTGACAATATTGATTGGGATAATGGAAAAGATATCAATACAATTTTTGAGAAGCATTTCTATCTTAATCGTAAAACTAAATTGATTCATGCTAATGAGTTGAACACTTTATTATGAAAACTATTAAATACAACAATAAATATTATCCACATTTTCAAGCAGAAGGTAATGCTTCTCAATTTGCTATTCCTTTTGCCAAGCACATGTGTACCGGCATTGGATATGATATAGGATGCAACAGACTTGATTGGGCATTTCCTGGTGCTATACCTATCGACTTAACTTTTAATAATGGATACGATGCATATAATTTGCCCGATAAATTGGTAAATTACATATATTCGAGTCATTGTTTAGAGCATCTTCCTAATTGGATTGAAGCACTGGATTATTGGACATCTAAATTACAACCAGGTGGTATATTATTTCTATATCTTCCTCATTATAGTCAAGAATATTGGAGACCTTGGAATAATAGGAAACATCTACATGCATTAAGTACTGAATTGATCCGCGAATATATGATTAATTCATGTTATTGTAATATTTTTCATTCGGATAGAGATATGAATGATTCCTTCATGATTGTGGGTGAATTAAAGAAATGATATACAATATTAAAGTAGGTGCCTTTGGTGGTCAATTAAGAGCAGGTGATTTAATTGGTGTGGCTAATGTGGTTGAACATATGAGAAAGACCGATATTACTACACAGTTCTATTTGGAATCAGATGCAGTAAAACAATCAGATTATTGCCAGATATTTTATAATTTTTTATTAAAAAATACAGATTACTTTTCTCCTACTCCAGGTGATTGTGATTTACCTTCTCGTAGAATTAATCTTTTTGATTTCCGTGATATATCGGGTGATTTAGTTAAGATACATAATACAAAAGAAAAGAAAAAGAAGATTGTGGTATTTCCATTATTTGATGCTCCTTATAACACATATAGGAATTGGCCAAGCCATGTGTTCATAAGTATATTAGATAGTTTCAATAAGGATGAATATAAAGACTACGAAAAAATTATATGTTCCAATAAACCTTTTGATATACCAGATTGGAAATCAAGTACAGATTTTCTAGATAATATTCATCATATAATGGAAACTGAAGTATTTGTTGGAGGAGACACTTGGTCATCTCATTTTGCAGGATCGCTTGACAATGGCCCTAAAAACCTGTTATACTACTACTCTAGTAGATCATTGATACATGCTCTGCCGTTCCATTATTTAAATGGTAAAGGTAATCTGAAAACATATTGGTTGGATTTTGAAGGAACTACTTGGTAAGGATAAAATTATGACGAAAAAAGTATTGATTACCGGAGGTGCTGGCTTTATTGCCCATCATGTTATTGATTTGTTCATGAAAACAACAGATTGGGAAATAATTAGTTTGGATAGATTAGATTATTCTGGTAATCTTAATCGATTATCTGAAGTTATGGAACAATATAATCCAACAGAACGAAAACGATTGAAAATTGTTTATCATGATCTAAAGGCAGAATTAAATCCATTAACAATGAACTTTATTGGTAAGCCCGATACGATTCTACATTTGGCAGCATCATCACATGTTGATCGTTCGATTAGTGAACCCCTAGGATTCATTTATGATAATATTATTGGTACAGCAAATCTTTTAGAATATGCTCGTAAATTAGATTGTCTGGATAGAATTCTTTATTTCGGTACGGATGAAATATTTGGTGTTGCTCCTCCCGGAGTTGCATATAAAGAAAGAGATCGGTACAATTCTACTAATCCTTATTCAGCATCAAAAGCATCCGCCGAAGAATTATGCGTTGGTTATGAAAATACATATAAATTACCGATGTACATAACACACACGATGAATGTATTTGGTGAAAGACAGACGATTGAAAAATTTATTCCAGCAAGTATTCGGAAGATTTATAATGATGAGAAGATTATCATCCATTCAAATCCAGCAAAAACGCAAGCGGGAAGTAGATTCTATGTTCATGCATCTGATGTTGCTGATGCATTATACTTCCTTTTAACTACACCCATTGTAAATGAGCCGGATTATGGCAATGCCAAGTGTCCTAAATTCAATATTGTGGGTAAGGAAGAAATTGATAATCTTACTTTGGCTAAAATGATTGCATCAGCACAAAATAAGGAATTAGATTATGAAATGGTTGATTTTCATTCATCCAGGCCTGGCCATGATTTACGTTATGCTCTTGATGGTAATTATATGCGTTCATTGGGATGGGAACCTAAGGTTTCATTAGAAGAAAGAATAAATCAAGTTGTTGATTGGTCGCTTAAAAATAAACGCTGGCTGGAAATGTGAAAACTCTAGGGATATATCATTGGAACTATAATAACAAAGCCGCACTAGATGCTTCTATATCATCATTTAGAAAGTATCATCCTCATGCACCATATTTTTTAGCGTGTGATGGTGGCGGGCAGGATCAATATGAAGTATGTAAGAAACATAATGTGGAATATTATCATTCACAGATGAATATAGGTTATCCTTCGCAACATTGGGGGCACAATAGGAGTAATGTAAAAGAGTTCTTCAGGAGAATGTTTCTAGCCGCAATTACATTAAATACTTCTCATTTTGTTGTTTCCGAAGATGATGTGATATGTCTTAATGAAATTCAGTTTAATGAGAATTGGGAAATTGCTGCATATGATACTCGATATATTAATGGTGTATTGGCACAAAACGGACATAATGATTTTAGTTATTTTACAGACGATGTTCAAAGTGTTATAATTGAAGTTTCTGGAGTAAAACCCAATCATCCTTATTATGGTGCTGGTGCCGGTGTTATTATTAAAACATCAACATTCATAGAAAACTTTTATAAAGTAATGTTGTTCTTGGACAAGTATTTTGATGAACTCCATGCAAAACACCCTCAGATGGGTTGGAATGATTACTTTATTCAATTATTTTATTTCGTAGCAGGAAAACCATATACAGTCAATCCTAGATTATATAATATTTTTCCAGAGAATCCTAATGCAGATTTAAATGAATTAAAAAAGAATTATGATATGATACATAATTTTAAAAATTATTATGAAGGTATATAAATGAAAATTAGATTATATAATCATATGTTCTTGAATGATGATGCTTCCTGGATATTCATGTTCTTGGATCAAATGAAACAACTTGAAGATTTTGGATTGCTTGATGCAACAGAAATTGTTTCTATAACCGTTTTAGGAAATGATAAACAGTTTAAATTATATGATGAGATTTCTTCCTTATATCCAAAAATAGAAACATATAAGATACCATATGGGATTACTAGTGAGGAATTAAAACTCTTTACTCATTATAAAGGTAATATTAGTTATACGGGAAAAGAAGGACAAAAAGATTTTGTGTTTGAAGTTCCTACAATGAAAAGATTTTGGGATGATTCACATACCCAAGATTTTTATGGTTTATATTACCACGCAAAGGGAGCAACAGCCTTTCCTAATTGGTTTAAAAACGGAGATAATATACCAAAATTTAAAAATTACTTCTATTGGAAAAAATTCTTGGAGTGGGGTTGCATTGAGAGATGGAAAGATTGTGTAAATGCTTTAGATGCAGGAAATGAAGTAGCGGGATGCAATTATAATAATCATCCTGTTCCACATTATTCCGGCAATTTCTTTTGGTTTCGTAGTGATTATATGAAAACACTTGATGATCCTTCGGACTCAGAATGGTGGAGAACATCTAAGCCTCCTTATTGGTTGGATAGAATGTTGCCTGAATTCTGGCCTCTACATGAAGCAAAAAATATTTTTAATTTACATAGTCCTCCTGATAGATTATGTTCTCCTAATCCAGGACTTTATGCTGAAACATATGAAAGAAAAATATATGAAAAATCTTAAACAAATATTCGATAATGTAGAATTAAGTTCCGATAAATGGGAACCATATTTTAATGTATACGAAACATACTTTTCTAAATTTATCAATAGTTCTCCCGTTTTTGTTGAAGTAGGTGTTCAAAAGGGTGGATCATTATTGATGTGGGAGAAATATTTTGGTGGATCATCAACTATTATTGGAATTGATATTGATCCTTCCGTATTAGATCACCAAAAACAATATGGCAAAAACACAAAAGTTTTATTGGGTGATCAAGGTTCTCCAGAATTTTGGGATGAATTTTTAGAAAAATATCCAAAAATTGATTTATTCGTTGATGACGGATCACATTCTATGCACGACCAAAAAATAACATTAGAGAAAGTTTTTCCGCACATTTCTGTTGGTGGAGTCTATATATGTGAAGATACTCATTCTAGTTATTTTACAGATAGCGGTACAGGATGTGGAATACAAAATAAAGATAATTTTATTGAATATTGTAAGGATTTAATTGATATATTACATTTAAATTGGTCGGGTTATGGTAGAGGAGATATTAATCCAAATAAAATTGAAATGTATGAAACATTGACCTCTATTCATTTCTATGATAGTATGGTTGTTTTATTGAAAGATGAAAAAAAGGAGTATAAACGTGTTTTCCCAACCAATCCAAAAAATTGATAATTGTTTAGCATGCGGTTCAGATAATTTAATGCCTGTTCTTGATTTAAATACACAACCACTGGCTAATTCATATAAGAAAGGCAAGTATGCCGCCGAAGAATCTTATCCTTTGGCAATTAATGTGTGTAAAAATTGCCATCATGTTCAATTGACGCATATGGTTGATCCTGATTTGATGTATAAAGATTATCTTTATGTTTCCGGTACAACAAAAACATATTTGGATTATATGGACTGGTTTGGTCCATTCTGTCGTGAAAAACATGGCGATCCAAAATCAGTATTGGATATTGGGTGTAATGATGGTAGTCAACTCAATGTTTTTAAGTCCATGGGATTAGATACATATGGCGTTGATCCTGCTGTGAATCTTTATCCATTATCTTCGGAGAATCATAATGTCTGTTGTGGTTATTTTGATGATAATTATAAACAAAAAGTGGATCTGATTATATCCCAGAATTCATTTGCACATAATCAGAATCCATTGGAATTTCTATTGAACAGTAAGAATAACTTAAATCCCAACGGATTGATTTTTATTCAAACATCTCAGTCTAATATGATCACACACAATGAATTTGATACCATTTACCATGAACATATTTCATTTTATAACATTAAATCAATGAAAATGTTATGTAACCGCGCTGGACTAAATTTGATTGATGTGGTTAAGACGCCAATTCATGGTATAAGTTATGTGTTCATTATATCAGCAGATCGTGAAGCACCATATACTATTGATAATCTAATTGCTATGGAAACTGTATCTGGACTGTATAATGATGTAACATATCAAGAATATTCCGAAACTTGTCTCAAATCGGTGGAAAAGAGCAAAAATTACATTGATTCTATGAAAAAGAATGGTGCCATAATTGTCGGTTACGGTGCTCCTGCTAAAGGAAACACATTTCTCAATTTCTCAAAGATTCGGATGGACTTTATTGTTGATGATAATAAACTGAAGCAAGGCATGTTCACTCCAGGATCATCTATTCCTATTGTAAGCTCCGATGATATAAAGAACCTCAATCCTGATGTTTTTGTTGTTTTTGTACCTTTAGCCTGGAACTTCTTTAAAGAAATTAAACAAAGAATCAAGGCAATCAGAAACAATCCCAACGATGTGTTTTTAAACCTAAACGATATTTGAAAGATTTTGTTGTATAAATAGATTTACAACCATAGTGTGTTGGAACTCTGTAAGGGCATCAATGAAATCGTTTTTATATTTTCTGAAAGAAGAAACCGAGGAAACTGACGGTAAACTTAAGCATATTCATCATGCTGAGGATCGTCCTTTAATCCATGGTGCTAAGGGTTTTGTACACACACATAATGCTTTAATGCAAGCACACAATCATATTAAGTCTGGTGGAAACAGTTCCGCATTGACTATGAAATATGACGGTTCTCCGGCAGTTGTATTTGGTCATCATCCAGAAACAGGTAAATTCTTTGTTGCATCTAAGTCTGCTTTTAATAAGAATCCTAAGTTAAACTATACACATAAAGACATTGAGAAGAATCATGGCCACGCTCCAGGCCTTATGGAAAAACTCCATGCAGCCCTTAATCACCTTAAGAAAGTAGCACCTAAAACAGGTGTATATCAAGGTGATTTAATGCACTCTGGTACTGATTTAAAACATAATAAGAATGGCTCGGTATCCTTTACACCTAATACCATTACATATAAAGCCAAAGGTGATGAAGCAGAGAAACTTAAAAAGTCTAAAATTGGTATTGTTACTCACACACAATATCACGGTAATGATATCAAAACAATGACCGCTGATTCACATCCAGATCTGCACAATTTCACACAACATCCTGATGTTTGGCAAAAATCACCAAATCATGATACAAAACAAGTACACTATTCAGAACAGGATCAAACAGAATTTAATAACCACATGAATGCCGCCAAAAAGATTCATGATGAACACAAGAAAGAGATGTATAAGGCTACAGAACTTCATCGCGGAGAAGGTGGACACTTATCAACATATATAAATCATACAGTTAGAACAGGTGAAATTCCTTCATCGGATGGTTTAAAAAAACACATTGCCAATCATTATAAAAAAGCAATAAGTAAATTAAAAACTCCTGTTGCCCAAGGTCGTAAAGATACAGAATTTAAAATGCATATCAACCACATAGATGATAACAAAGAACACTATGATAATTTGTTAAAAATGCACAACCACTTACAACAAGCAAAGAATGTTTTAGTGAACACATTACAACAACATGAAGGTGGCCTAGAACACCACATCGATGGTAAGAAAACAGGCCCTGAGGGATTTGTTGTTAATCATGCTGGTGAACCAACTAAATTGGTAGACCGTAAAGAATTTGCCAAATCAAATTTATTAAAGGTAAGAAAATGAAATCATTTAAATATTGGTTATCAGAAAATATATTACAAGAAAATTTTGGAAATGACCATGATTTTAGTGGTTTAATACCATATCATTCATTTAAAACCAACGATGGTCACGAAATTGATGTACATGTTTTTAATAACCCACAGGGAAAACATGCATTATTTTATAATAAAAATTTAAAAGGTGTTACTAAATTGGTACATTGGTCAAAAAACCCTGAACATCTTAGTAAATCTGATTTAGAAAAAGCTGGCCACGAAGAAAAAGATAATGAAGAACACCTACATGAAGATTTTTTAATTGAAAAATTAACTGCAAATTCTGCAGGAAAAATAGCAGAACATTCAGCGGTTATGCATATGATTGGGCATATGCATAAACAAAATAATACCTATAATTCAAAAGAGCACAAAAAAGATATTGAACCACACAAAAAAGCTATTCATGAACTTGGAAAAAATGCGACCCCACAAGAAGTTGGTTTAAGAGTACGTCATGGACAAGAAATGGCCAATGCCGCTTTACAATCATTACACACCAAACACGGACCATATATGAAAATTGTCGGTGTTGGTCATACCGCACAACCGGGAGATATTGGTCGATTTAGCAAAGGCAAACATAATGACGACCAAACAAATCCATCGGATATGGCAGTTCATGTTAAAGTACCTAAATCTAAAAGTTTGAAAGAAGAAACGGATGACGGTCATGAACACCATTACGAAGGATTCTCATTAAAATCTTCCAGTAAACAAAAAAATATAACTTCTAGAAATCCAGCAATACACCTATACGGTGTATTGGATCATCCTACTAGGAAATTAAACACTAAAGAAATTTCATCAAAAGGTTTAAAAAATGTTCACAAAATTATGGGACATCCAAATAAAACCGATAAAGAAAGAAAAGATATTGTCAGGCAACACCGAGCAAAAGAAGGTGTTACCAGTGGTTCTAAAATTGAATTAACATCTAACGAACATAATAGAAAAGTACATGAAAATTTAGCTAAAGAGTTACACAATCAATTGAAACATTTAACCGGCCATACGAGTGATGCAGAACACCATAAGATTGGTAAGATGTTACATGACCATCTAACTCCTAAAACAAGTATGCCATATTCAAAAATTCATGTACAAGGACATAGTGAAGATAATGTTCATGCAACTGTTACTCCTGGAAGTGACCATCCTTTGAATAAAGTATTTAAAAATAAAAAAACAAGATATTCTTCTTCCAGATCAGGAAATACGGTTACTATACATAAGGTTGAAAAGGACGGTTCACTCACTCCATTAGCACATTATAGGCCTAAAGCATCAGATACCGCATTTGCTTCAAGTTCACACAAGTGGGACGTTAAAACTGCAAATACTCATTCAAGAAAATAATAAATGAAAACATTTCTACAAATAGTTGAAGAACAAGAATCTACACATAATCCTGTGGTGATGGCCTTTGGTCGTATGAATCCTCCAACAACAGGACATCTTAAACTAATTGATAAAGTTAAAGATACTGCTGAAAAAATGGGTGCAAAACACACCGTTGTGGTATCACATTCACAAGATTCCAAAAAGAATCCATTATCGGGTAAACAAAAGGTTAAACACTTAGAAAGATATTCACCAGACACACACTTTGAAAATTCTTCAAAAGATGCTCCAACAATCCTTCACCATGCAGCCAAATTACATGCCAGTGGTCATGACCATTTAGTTGTTGTAGCCGGTTCAGATCGCGTTAAAGAAATGCATGCTTTGTTACACAAGTATAATGGTGTAAAAGCTGGACATGGTTATTATAATTTCAAAAAGATTTCAGTAGTATCTGCTGGTCATCGTGATCCCGATGCTGAAGGTGCAGAAGGTGTGTCTGGCACTAAGATGAGAGAACATGCTAAGAATAATGACTTCTCATCATTTAGACAAGGTGTTCCTGCTCATGTATCCGATACACATGCCAAAGAACTTATGAAAGATACTCGTGCTGGTATGGGACTAAACGAAGAAATTAATCGTGGTAAATTCAGAGCAATTTTTGTTACTGGTGGTCCAGGTTCTGGTAAAGATATTATTATTCGTGAAGCGATTGCAGAATATAAAATTATTGAGTTAAACTTCATTCAAATTAGAGATGCCCTTGCCCATAAACAAAACCTCAAAGAATACATCAAGAATCGATCACCATTAATCATTAATGGTCCAGCTGATGATAATGATAAGATTGCATATATCAAAGAAGAATTACAAGAATTAGGTTATGAAACAATGATGATATTCGTAACAACATCCAATCAGGCATCGCAAGAAAGAAATGAAAAACTTTCTAGAATGATGGTTGAGTCTGTTAGAAAAGATAGATGGTTGAAAGCGCAACAAAACACAGAAAAATTTGTATCTATGTTTGAGAACTTTTATGTATTTGAAAATACAAGTAACATAGATACTAAAGAAGAAGATATTACTAAAATTTATGAATCAACAAAATTATTTTTAGATTCCAAAAAGATTAATGAAAATGCATCAGATTGGTTAAACAAAAATGATAGACTAGACATTAATATTAAAATAAATCAACTATTCCGGGAAGAAAAACATGTTAAAAAAATTACTGAAAAAAATTCAAAATCTATTCAAAGAGCCAGTACCCCAGGCAAAAACCAAAAACTTCTATTCGGAGCAAAAACAATCAGAACGATTGGATCTGCCAAAGGCCCAGCAGACATCACCCCGGACAACTCCGGCGGTAGACTACCCTTTGGACAAACCGATTCAATCAAAGGCGACACCTTCCCAAGGAAAAACACAGGAACACAAACGGGTTACTCCAACTGGGCCAGTGAGCAAGTCGATGCCCAAATCACCGAAACCCAAAGACTCGATCGGTTGGCCACCCAAGAAGAAAGTCAACCAACAATCAAATGGAACAAGCCGCCCAAAGAACCCAACTTCAACTACGACAAAGACAAAATCAAAAGGTTAAATCGTGGGGATAAATCAGGTTCTGCTGCTCGTGTAGGCAAACCTGATGGCGTAGGTTCTACATGGGATACAAGAACAAATGGTTCTGGTTTAACTGGTGGTGCTGGCCTAGGTGGTCAAACATATTCAGAAGATCAAGAATATAGTAATGCCAATCCAGCATCAACAGCAATGCCTTCTGGTGGTTCAGTAAATCCTTTAAGTTCTGATTATAACGAAAAGAAAGATTTTAAGAGTTTTAGGAATAAGAAAAAAGTAAAAGAATCGATTGATGATCCAGGTGCAAACGATATGGGAGTTGGTGGTGTATTAGGTGGCTCTGGAAATAAAGAAGGTATGGACACTTATAAAGATCCAATGAGAAACATAGGTATAGAAATTAAAAAGAAAAAAGTAAAGCCTAAATGAAAAGTTTAATAGAAAAAAAACATATAAACAAGGAGTATAATAACATGTTCGCTAAAGACAAAATTTCACAATCCATGATCGATGCTGTTAATTCAGTTATTGGTGGAGAATCTGTTGAGAAACAATCTGATTTATTATTGAATGAAGGCAAAGTTGATGATCTTAGAGATAAACAATCTGCTGAGAAAGATTCTGATTGGTGGGGTGATAAAGAAAAGGGCGAAAAGTCAAATAAACCAAAAGTTAGAAAAGTTTCTGGTAAATCTGATTCTGGTAAAAAACCTGAAACAGATGACGAATTTGGTGATTTGAAGAAAGAAGAAACAAATCGATTTCTTAAGAAATTCCATGAACACAAAGATTCGGGTACTCTAGAAACATTTACTGATAATAATTTGGGTGAAGAAGGACACATGACCCCCGCTCAAACAAAGAAACGTGAGAAAATTGTTTTGTCTATGAAAGACAAACAATCAGAATTTAAAGCCAAGTATGGTAAGCGTTGGAAAGATGTAATGTATGCTACTGCTACTAAGATGGCTATGAAAGAAGAATTGGATGATGATGTTGAATATCATCCAGGCGAAACTGACAAGAGAGAAAGAACTGTTGATATGCTTCGTGGTCGAGTTAAAGCCGGTAAGGGCCGTGATGATGTTGGTCCTGATGCTGATGGAAAATCATCTAAGGTTAAATTGGAATCTAAAGAAGAACATGATGATGAAGAAGAAGATAAAAAATTAGTCAAGAAAATGGTTAAAGACAAATGCTTAAAATCTGAAATGATTAATCCTAAGAATCCTCGTGATCCAGAGATTCCTACCATTATGAGAAATAAGAAAGGTTTAGCTCCTTTAACTATGAAAGATATTAAAGACAAATATATGAAACCTAAAGGTGATTATAAGATTGGTAAAGTTGAAGAAGAATTTATTTCAGATTTAGAAGAAAGTGTTACTCGTAAACATTTTCAACAAGTTGCTGATATTATTAAATCTCACGAAAGTCATGATAAACGTAAAGAATTGGCTCAACATCATGCTGGTATTTTCGCTACACAGAATCCTAGATTTGATCGTTCTAAATTTATGAAAGCCGCTAATGTACAGGAAAGTGTTGATGAACTGGATGAAGCAGGTCCGGGTCGCACAATTCCTTCAACAAAAGGTAAGGACGATAAAACACTTGATGATTATGCATCTCAAGGTGTTAAGGTAACTCTTGGTAAATTTCGTAAGCCTCGTGGAGGAGAAAAAACCTTTGGTGTTAAAATCAAACCTGGTAAAGGTACTGATGTTGACTCTAAGATGAAACTCCAATGTGGGTTGGGTGAAGATGCTACCGGTGATACCCATAAAAGTGATTCTGGTTGGCATAAAGCTGGTGCAGAAGTAGTAACCGATAAATCAGGTGCAAAGCATACTCCGATGTCCCGTGTTAAAGACTTGGCCCGGGCTGCCCTTAAAAAAGTAAAAAATCATGTAGCCGAACCTACTGAACCAAAAGCAAAGACAGAAACTATGATGGGTAAGATTTCCAATTAAGGCAAAATCATGACTAGAAAAGTACATATTGTTAAAAAGAAAGATGCTGATAAGGACACTTTTGGAACTAATCCAAAGGATCCTTGGTCAGCCAAGTATAACGTCAATGAGGGCTGGACATTGAATAATTACTTAAAGTCTCTAGGAATTAATCCTTCTTTTATTGCTCCTGAAAAAAAAATATCGTATGCTAAATCAAAAGAATATTTGAAATGGGCGAGAGATCATCAAAATGAAGAAGTGAACTTAGATGAAGCGGGTGGATTAAGTAATTATCTTAAATCCAAGGGTATTAATCCATTATTTCTCTCTACATCTACTAAGATTTCTCATGCTAAATCAAAAGAATATTTGAAATGGGCGAGAGATCATAAATCCGAAGAAATTCAAATGGAAGATAATGCAAAATCAGTAATATCGCATAAATTAGCTAAACCTGCTGTCAAACCAGGTATTGCTGGTTCAGGCAAAAAACAAAAATCTACAATTGGAAAAGACACAAGTGGTATAACAACTTCTCCCACAAAAGATAAAGAACAAAGTATGAATCAAAAAGCAAATTCACTAAGACCCATAGGTACAGTAAAGACACCATCAGGTAAAGTTAATGAGGATAATTTAGTAAAAGAATCGAGAATGTCTGAAATGGATTCTCATATTGATCATGAATTAGATAAACACGCAAGCCGTCATGGTTCGGAATATGTTGCTAATCACATGCCTCATTTTGCTAAAAAGATTGCTGCAACAATATCAAAGGCACATAATATACCTCATGGTGAAGCATACAAATTGATTAAAGATAAGTATAGTATCACAGAATCTCGCGGCCATAAAGTTCTTGCTACTTGGTTTAAGAATCAAGAGTTATTGAAACAACCAGTAAAACCAAAAGAACCTGAAAAAGAAACGGGAAAGAAAAAGGAAGGTTCGCAGATGACAGCATTAACTCCAGAGGATGTTGGTGATCCTATGGCAGCTACACAATCACCTGCTGATGGTGCCAATGGAGGTAATGAAATCTCAGCAAAGAAGAATGGATTGTCAAAATCGGCCAGAATGATCAAAGCCATTTATAAACACCATAGGGTGACTGAAGATAAAAATTCTGAAGATCCTTGGGAAAAAGATCATACAGATGGATATTCACAAGCATTATATGGCCAAAAGAATAAAAATCCTCATCCAAAAGGTTCAAAAGAACATAAAGGTTTTGAAGATGATTATAATTTGGGTCTTTCTGATAGAAGAACACATTGGGAAGAATATGTAAAGGAAGATATGTTTGATTATGAAAAAGAAGATAAATCAGTTCAAACTTACGGTAAGAAACCAAAACATGAAAAGACTGAAAAAGATGATAATTTTGGTGATAAGAAACCTACGGCCCGGGCAATTATATCAGGCGGCACTACATTGACGGGTGAAAAGCGTGATACCATTGAAATTGATCCTCTGATGAGAAATCGTCCTGGTCAACCAGATATTACCAAAGATAAAGACAAGAAAGACAAGAAAGACAAGAAAGACGATAAAAAACAAGATAAAAAATTAGATAAATAGTTAAAAGAAGTTGTCATATGCCCATACTGTAACAAATCTGGTATACAGAAATGGCATTTTAATTTTTGTAAAAATAAAGGAGTTTAAAAATGTCAAGTTGGGGAAATAACGATAACGCAGCAAACGCACCATACTGGGCTGTGGCATCAGCACCTACAATGAATAATACTGCTTCAGCAAGACCAAATGCAGTCAACGTGGCACTGTTATATGCTAATACTACACCTGATGCATATGTTACTGGAGAAACTATTGGTTTATTCGGTGTCGATGCACAAGAGACTGGTGCCGGTGGCAGTCTTGTACATCAAGGTTGGGTAGTAAAAACGACAGGAACGGGTGGGCGTGCTGGAAGAGTTACGCAAGAAGTTTTGGTTGCTTTGTCTAATGTATATAAAGATGGAGATGGTCAACTTTATCCTAACGTTACTATTATGTTAGTAGGTCCTTCAAATGCATCCGTATTATCAAATACACTTTATGCAAATGGCGCATCGTTTGTTGTATATCCAACACTTACAGGAAATACTTCGGCTACCCTGACTTATCAATGGCAAACCAACAATGCTTCTGGCTCTGCTGGATGGCATAATGTTGGTAATACAACCAAGGTACATTATGTCGGAGCAACGACATCTTCGTTGGTAGTAGAACCATATGATACTACAGTAACAGGAAACGTATTCAGTGTTGTTGTAACGGCTGCTGATCAAGGTGTAGTTGTAACATCATCTAATGCTGCGATTACTGTTCCTGCTTAATGAAATCTTTTGCTGAGTTTATTTCTGAGGGGGGATATCATGTTCCTGTGGTATCCCTCTCTAAAGAAAAAGTGGATCTAGAAAAATTCGAAACAAGAAACGAAATAAATCGTAATCTTGCTGCTGAATTATCTCGTGAATGGGTAAATCCATATGGCGGTTGGAGAAAAGTTAGTAAAGTATTATCAATGTATTCTATTGCCCTTCCTAACATCATTTTTCAAGATGCTGAGGAAGGAGAAGAAGTTGTAGCAATAAGTCAATTTGGTGAAATTAGTGGAGCCGAATTAAATGGTAATGTATCTGCTCCACATCAACCAGAAGAATCTGAATGGTTTTTGTATTATAGTTATGGTATCGGAGAATCTGGATTTTACGAAGCAAATGCAATCGTAACAGATGAACAAGGTTTGGATGATATAATTTCAGATCAAGATGATGTAGATTACGAAGGACCAGAAGGTCAATTAGATCCTCGACAACCATAATATAATAAACTATGAATGATGATTTGAATGAAAACAATTTTATAATATATGCGATGAAATGTTACGCATCACCCAATTGTATTATGTCGGAATTTGAGGATGACATCAATAGGACAAAATATCTAAAAAGATTATTTCGAAGATATAAAGTAACAAAAACACTAAAAGAAAGATTAATATTGAATCACATTATTTTATTGAATAATGTTTTTGGACCAGAACCAACAGCAAGAATTCTATTCTATAAAATTGATAAAAGGGACTATGACGTATTGAAAACATTTTTGGTATATTTAAATATTATGCCTGAAATAATTAAAGGTATTAATGGTTCAAATATCTATTCAACAGATATTCCTATGTTAACAGATATCTTAGAGATATTAGGAGAAATATAAATGATAACATTTAAACAGTTCATGGAAGATGGTATGTCAGGCGGTGCTGTTTCTGCCGGGCCTACCAATGTAACTGGCAGTGGTAATGTTGCAGGCATGGGACAACCTCCTGGAAGTAAATCAGGAGAGCCTGGTGTTGATCTTAGAAAGAAAAGAAAAAATGACCCAAGATTGCCTATGGGTATTGGTCACAGAAACGCACCTAAGTGAGGTAATATAATGTTTTATTGGAACTTTGATCCTATACAAATAATGGAAAATGTTTCCGATGTTATTTTACATATAACAATCGCCGCTTCTTTTTTAGTGTTCATTATTTCATTCTTAATACCTCAATTTTATGCAGTATATTCCTTTCTAATAAAATTAATTTCGTTTATTATATTTTGTGCTTCTCTATTTTTAGAAGGATATGTTACATGTAAACAAAATATAGAACCTGAGTTGGATAAAGCAAGAAAAGAAATTGCTCAAATGGAAAAAGAGAGTAAGGAAATATCTAAAGAAATTGTATATAGATATATTGTTCAGCAAAAAATAATTAAGGAGAAAGGTGATGAAATTATTAAATACGTGGATACTGCAAATGATTCTGATTGTAATCTCCACCAATCTTTTGTCGAGTTGCATGACAGTGCCGCAAAAAACCTCGTTCCCGACACCACCGCCGTCATTGATGAAACCGCCTCCGGAGTTAAACTCTCTGAAGCCACAAAAACCATAGTAGAGAACTATACTACTTATAATCAGGTTGCGGAACAATTGAGGGACTTACAGTTTTGGGTTAAAAAACAAAACGAGTTGAACCATTAATGTTTGATATTGATCAATTACAACAAATAATTGGTAATAACAGATATATTCAACAATGGTTTGATTCACTAACAAAGTTATTACCTAATTACGATATTACATCTAATGAAAGAATTGCTGCTTTTCTTGCGGAATGTTGTGAGGAGTCTATTAATTTTACAGCGGTTAGAGAGAATTTAAACTATAGACCAGAAACACTCATGCGAATCTGGCCACATCATTTTCCTACAATTGAAATTGCAAATCAATATGCTCATGAACAAGAAAAGATAGCCAATTTAGTATATGCTAATAAAATAGGCAATGGTAATGAGGCATCTGGTGATGGTTGGAGATTTTGTGGTAGAGGTCTGATACAACTTACGGGTAGAGAAAACTATCAACAATTTGCGGATTCAATGGGTATGGATATAGAAGATGTTTCAGAATATTTGGAAACATTTGAGGGTGCTATTCAAGGAGCATGTTTTTTTTGGAAAAGAGGTAATCTTAATTCATTGGCTGATCAAGGTGAAATAGATAAGATTACAAGAGTTATAAATCCTGCGGGTCTTGGTATTGATGAACGAAGAACAATATACGAAAATGCATTAAAAATATTATGAAAAAAAGAAAAACAATTCACGAAAATGATTGGATGGATAGAAAATGGCGACCAATGATGGGTTGGTTGTATATCATTGTGTGTGCTTTTGATTTTCTTATCGCGCCTTTCTTATGGTCAATATTACAGGCATATTATCATGGTCAAGTTACAACGCAATGGGAACCACTCACATTAAAAGGTGCAGGATTGTTTCATTTGGCTATGGGTGCTGTACTGGGTGTAACATCATATGGTCGTACCAGAGAAAAGATGGCTTCTTTTGGAATTGGAGTTAGTGGATTTGGTGGAATAGGTGTTGGTACTTCTGTTGAAGAAGATGAAACTACAGAAATAAAACCTACTCCTCCAATTTTAGGACCAGTTCAAAGACCAGTCCATGGACCTAAACAATCTTATCCTGATAAATAAAATAATAACAACAATAAGAAAATAAAAAATGGCAGATAATTACGAAAAAGATATCACAGAATCTAAAATCGATATCGGTATTTTAAAACAACAGGTAAATACTCTTACGGAACTTTGTAATAAGATTGACAATGTAATAGAAAAGTTAATAGAACAACACGATAGACACATTGCCAAGGTATATACAGACATGGAAGAAAGAAGAAAAGAAAGTCAATCTAATATAGATGAAGTACATCTTAGAATAGACACGGTCCTTGATAAATTACAGGCATCTGAAATGAGATTGTTGGATGAAATAAAATCTCTTAGAAAAGACATGTTGGAACACAATCAAAAAGAAAGAGATGTTTTGGACAAAATTCTAGCCTGGAAATGGATGCTTGCTGGTGGCATTATTGTTGTATCTTGGATCATATCCCATGGAACCGAAATAATTGCTAGAGTATTATTGACTAAGTAACCTTTATGTAGTATAATAATTTCATTATGAGTATCTTTATTGATCGAACATTCCTTTTACGAATCTCACCGAGATTGGAAAGATTTACCCGCAAAAGCGAGGATCTCTACAATTTCCGGTGTCCTATATGTGGAGATTCACACAAAAATAAGACTAAAACACGCGGTTATGTTTACCGAAAGAAGAATGATTACTTCTATCGCTGCCATAATTGTGGATTAAGTACCACATTTTATAATTTCTTAAAACAGATCGCGCCTGTTCTATGTAAGGAATACACACTAGAAAGATATAAAAATGGTGAAACACACAATCACAATTATACAAAACCCGAATTTGAAGAATTAAAGACTTTACCTGTTTTCAAGAAGAAACTTGATTTGCCCTCAATAGAATCATTACAAGAAGAACATTTTGCCAAACAGTATGTCTTGAATAGAAAGATACCGAAATCTTTTATGTCTGAACTGTATTTTGCCGAAGATTTCAAGAAATTTGTTATTTCGGTAGGTATTGAAAAGGATTTACACAATAATGACCAACGATTAGTCATTCCATTCTATAATAAAGACGGACACCTGATCGCCTTTCAAGGAAGAGCATTAGGTGAGTCATCGATACGTTACATTACAATTAAATTGAATGGAGACGATCCTAAAGCGTTTGGTTTAAACAGAATTGACGAAAAAGAGATGATTTATGTTATGGAAGGTCCAATTGACTCAATGTTTATCAAAAACTCAGTGGCAATGGCAAATTCTAATCTAGAAGGTATTACCGACTTCTATGATAAATCTAAAGTAGTATTAGTATTTGATAATGAACCTAGAAATAAAGAAATTATTAATTTGATGAATCATGCAATTGATAATCATTTTAATGTTGTTATATGGCCCGAAATGATTATAGAAAAAGATGTGAATGATATGATTATTAAAGGATATTCTTCTGATGATCTTGAGGATATTATTGAAAAAAATACTTTTGTGAATCTTAGAGCAAAAATGGAATTTATTAATTGGAAAAAGATGTAACACAACTATATACAACTACTGAACTGAAGAACAATAAAAAAGGAAATTAATATGAATCTGCCAGCATTACAAGAAAATTCCGTAATACCTTTCAATAAAAAATACGAAACACCATGGTCAACAATTGGTTATCTGACTATGAAACGAACATATGCAAGGCGATTAAATATAGATCAAGAGAATAGTCCAACAGAAGAATTTTCTGATATTGTTGAAAGAGTAATTAAATCAACAAATGAACAACTCAATTGTAATTTTAATGAAGATGAACAAGAAGAACTCCGTAAATATTTGACTGAATTGAAAGGTACTGTAGCCGGTCGTTTCCTTTGGCAGATGGGAACAGATACAGTAGAAAAACTTGGATTGGCATCATTACAAAATTGTTCTTTTGTTACTGTTGATACACCCATTCGTCCTTTTACTTGGGCTATGGATATGCTCATGTTAGGATCTGGTGTTGGATATAACATCCAGAAAGAAAATATCGATAAGTTACCTAAAGTAAATGAAACATTTTCAGCACCCATTAGAAGTGATGTTGCTTCGGCAGATTTTATTGTATCTGATACAAGAGAAGGATGGGTTGCACTATTGGCTAAGACATTGAAGGCAGCATTTCTTTCTAACAAAGAAAATCCAACATTCACATATTCAACACAATTGATTCGAGGTAAAGGAGCACCCATTAAAGGATTTGGTGGTACTGCGGCTGGTCCTGAAGATTTATGTTGGGGTATTGCAAAGATTTCTGAGATTTTAGAAAAACGAGTAGGTGATAGGATTCGTCCTATTGATGCTCTTGATATTATGAACATCATCGGTGCTGTTGTTGTTGCTGGTAATGTTCGTAGATCAGCACAAATTGCTATTGGTGATTATAATGATGTTGAGTATCTATTAGCAAAGCGTTGGGATATGGGTAACATTCCTTCTTGGAGAGCCATGTCAAACAATTCTATTGTGTGTGATGATATTAAAAAATTACATGAATATTTCTGGGACGGTTATGAAGGCAAAGGCGAACCATATGGTTTGATTAACTTAAAACTTTCTCGTACTGTTGGCAGACTTGGTGAAACAGAATATCCCGATAAAGAGGTACAGGGTTATAATCCTTGTGCAGAACAATCATTGGCTAATTTTGAAACATGTTGCCTTGCTGAAGTATATTTACCCAACATCGAGAGCAAGAAAGAACTTCAACGTGTAGTGAACTTGTTATATCGTATTTGTAAACACTCCCTTGCCCTACCTTGTCACCATGAAGAAACCCAAACAATCGTACATAATAATATGCGTATGGGTATTGGCATGACTGGGATTCTTCAGGCAACAGAAGAACAACGATCATGGTTAGATGAAACATATGTGTATCTGAGAAAATTTGATAAAGAATATTCCAAGAAGAATGGATTTCCTCCTTCAATCAAATTAACTACTGTTAAACCATCAGGAACATTATCATTATTACCCGGTGTAACTCCTGGTATTCATCCTGCTTATGCACAATATATGATTCGCCGTATTCGGATTAGTTCAGATCATCCTTTGATTCAAGTATGCCGTGAATCGGGTTATCATGTAGAGTATCAACAGAACTTTGATGGTTCAGAAGATCATGGAACAATGGTTATTTCTTTCCCGTTTAGTTATCCAGAGGGAACTGTTTTGGCTAATGAAATGACGGCACTCAAGCAATTAGAAATGGTAAAACAACTTCAAGAAACTTGGTCAGATAATTCTGTTTCGTGTACTGTTTATTATCGTAAGGAAGAATTACCAGAAATTAAGAAATATCTTTTGAAGAATTACAAGAACTGTCACAAGTCACTATCATTCTTGTTACATTCTGATCACGGATTTAAACAAGCACCATTTGAAGAAATCACAAAAGAAAAATTTGATGATATGGTAAAGAATTCTAAACCTATACATACTATATCACATGCTGAATTTGAAGGCATTGATGAGTGTGCATCTGGAGCTTGTCCTATAAAATGATCGAATGGTTAGATTTATATTTACCACCAATAAATTTATGGAATTTACCATTATATTTTAAAAATAATGAAGATTTGTTTTTAGAGGATAGTGATGAAGCGTTTTGATATTAAGTGGATAGCCGCTCTGTTGTTTATAGTGGGTGGTACTACTATAGCCCTTAAATTGCCACACATAAAATATGCGTTTCCTTGTTTTGTTGTTGCACACGGAATATCAATATATGATTTTTATAAAACACATAAAAATATACCTTTGATATTACAGAACGCATATTTTTTTGTAGTAAATATTATTGCAACTTATATTTGGTTTACACAATAAAAATAAAATGTTGATTGTGTTAAGTCTTATATCTACTCAAGAATAGTTTAAAGGAATGCATAATAATTATAAATATATAATGTCAGCGAAAAAAACTAGGAGATAGCACATGAGAAAAAATATCGGACGGGGAATTCGATGAAAAATAAATACTTAAATGGAGAATGTATTAATTGTGAATCTTCTTTTGGAATTGAGTATGTAGAAGAAATGGTATCTAAAGATTTGCCCGAACATTGTCCATTCTGTGGAGAAGTCATTGAAGAATTATCGGAAGACTATATAGAAGATGATGACTTTACAGAAGATGATACGGAATGGGATTAAATTGGAAATATCAAAACAAAGATTTTACGGATGACTTGATTGACGATAACTACGGATTCGTATACGAGATAATCAATCTCACGAATAACAAGAAATATATAGGCAAGAAATTTTTTTATTCTGCCAAAGTCAAACAGGTTAAAGGTAAGAAGAAGCGTTATAAAGCACCAAGTGATTGGCAAACTTACTATGGTAGCAGCGAATCATTGAAAAATGATGTTGATCTATTAGGTAAGGATAATTTTGAGAGGATTATATTATACCTTTGCAAGTCAAAAGGTGTCTGTGGTTATCTTGAAGCCAAAGAGCAGTTTAATCGTAATGTAATGGAGAGTGATGAGTATTACAATACATGGATTATGGTCCGAGTAAGAAAATCACATCTTAAGGAATATAATGCTGGATTATCTAAAACCAATAAGTAAACAAAAGTATGATACGATCCTTTTTTTACCAGGTGACAAACAAGATACGTTACACATAGAAGTATCGGAATATCAGAATCCTGGTGAAAAGATAGGGGGTTCTTCTTGTGGCGAAGAATATCATATTATAACATTTACCACAGATTCAGAAGGAGAGATTTGTGATCGTGAAATTTTCGATGCAATTCTAATTGAACCATTTGAATATATTTCTCAATTAATACCACAGAATTACTATGGTATCATTTCAAAGAAAACTACCACTTCCACAAATATTTTACAAAAAACATTTGACATATTAGCCTCATAGTGATATAATAACTATACAATAAAAAGGATTCTCAGGATATATTATGATACTCGTTGATTTGAATCAGGTTCTACTTGCCGGATTAATGGCACAAATCTCGTCACAGAAAAGTGTTAAATTGGATGAAAATCTAATTCGTCATTTAATACTGAATATTATTAGGATGCATGTTAGAAACTTCCGTGGTGAATATGGTGAAGTTGTTTTGTGTTGTGATAATAGAAGGTATTGGCGCAAAGAAATTTTCCCGCATTACAAAGCAGGTCGAAAGAAATCCCGTGATAAATCGAATCTCGATTGGACTTTAATTTTTGATATGCTCGCTAAATTCAAATCCGAATTAAAAGAAAACTTTCCCTATAAAGTAATTGATGTTGATGGTGCGGAAGCCGATGATATTATTGGTACACTTGTTCCTCGCCATTCTATTCATGAGAAGATTTTAATTCTTTCTTCAGATGGTGACTTCTTACAACTTCAACAATATAAGAATGTTAAACAATATAATCCATCACAAAAAAAATATGTTAAATCGGAAAATGCACTGCTTGACTTGAAAGAAAAAATCATTCGTGGTGATAAAGGTGATGGAATTCCAAATGTATTATCTCCTGGTGATTGTTTTGTTCGTGATGCTAGGCAAAAGAATATTACGCAAGGTATTTTTGATAAATTAATTAATGAAGAATGGACAAACTGGGAAAACGAGGAAGCCAAAGTGGGTTTTTCTAGAAATCAGGTATTAATAGATCTTACCATGATTCCAGTGGAAATTAAAGAAAGAATCATAAATACATATGATGATATTAAACCCGCATCTAGAAGTAAACTGCTCAATTATTTCATTGAACATAAACTGAAGAATCTAATGGATGTTATTGAGGAATTTTAATGAAGAACATTTATGAAGTATACGATGAATTTGAAGAAGCAACCAACAAAAAAGAAAAAATGAAGGTTATAGAAGATAACTTGAATCCCACTTTAGTTGAAGTATTAAAATTAACATTTCATCCTGGTATTCAGTGGCTTATAAATGAACGACCAGATGATTATATTATCCCTGATACATTACCCGGTGTATCATTCGGTCAACTCTCGACAGAACTCCGCAGATTATATTTGTTTCAGAAAGGTAATCCAGCCGCAGAACAACTTTCTCCAGAGAAAAGACATCAAATCTTATTACAATTTCTGGAAACATTAGAACCTAGAGAAGCAGAAGTTGTTATTAGTATCTTTAAGAAAGATCCTGGTGTATCAGGACTGACTTATCAGTTTGTTAAAGAAGCATTTCCAAGTATGTTACCATAGGAGGTAAAAAGTGTCAAAGTTTGTTGGTAAATTCCGTAAAGATAAAAATTATAATGATGATTATAAATTTGCAGACAGGTATGATCATGATAAGAAAACAAAAAATGAACATGCTGAAATTAAAAAACAACTCAAAAAGTATTATGAAGAAAGTGAAGATAATGAGTATATGATGAAGATATGATAAAGAATCGGTAATAATAAAAATATACCGGTTATTTTCAACACTTCTTGATATACATAGTATGTCAGGTTTTGAAATTGATTACCAAATAAAACATAAGACTTGACATATATCAATATATCTGATATAATGTTTCTTATATTTGAGGAAACTATATTATGATAATCTATGGATCTCTAGGAAAATCAAAAAAATACAAATCTTCACGATCTAAACGTGAAGAATATCAACGATGGTTACAAAAACATCAATCAGGCATGAAACCTGTTGAAAAGTTTGTTCCACTGACTAATTATAATCTCACAAACCGGCAAACACGGCAAATACCATCTAATAATGATGGTTTTGGTGACTCTACCCTCACAAAAACGGGTATTATGAGGGATTATCACAAAATGAGTGCTTCGGATCGAGCAATTATCGATAATGTTGCTACTCAAGTTGCTCCAATACACAAATCCTGTTATGTTTTCATCTCTCCTGGGATGAATCCTGCTAGTTTTGGTAGAAAAAACGAGGTTTTATGATAAACGAAGATGAACCAGATTACTGTTTTACATTACACAATGGACAATGTATTTCTACTGATCCTAGATGTATTCATAACAAAGGATTAACATCTTGGCAATTACTAGATCAGGCTCTTAGGGGTTGTACCGTCTTATCCTTGTATCATAAAGATCTAACTGATTATCAAAAACGAAAAGAACAGTATCAATAATGTTTACATTATCACAGCCGATTGAAAATTGTTATCTTTTTGAATTTGATACTCAAAAAGACTTAACACTATCATTTTTCCGGGTACAAGAATACTATGAATCCGATAAAGAAGAATTAAAGGGTAAAATCTTCACAACCGAAGAATTCTTAGAATCTATGGTTGATGATAAAGGAAACATTGAATACTTTAGTTTTTGGGAAGGATTCAATGTTCCTGGAGTTGTTTATAATAATTGGTCCGAAAAGATGTTAAATAGAACAACTCGTGAAGATGTGATGTATCGAGTTATTAAGAATTTGAAGTTTGCTGATGAATTCTATATTATCGGTGCTTTGAAAGGTGATAAAAATACGATTGATCATGAAGTTGCTCATGCATTATATTATTTAAATTCCGATTATAGAACAAAAGTGATAGCATTGAATTTTCAATTTTATTCGGATTGCAAAGGACAATATGATATTATAATTAATTCTCTCACTGAGATGGGTTATGATAAATCTGTACATGATGACGAGATTCAGGCCTACATGTCTACCAGTACCAAAAAAGAATTAACAGAAGGGTTAAAACTAGAATATAACACAATAAAACCCTTGGCCAACAGATACAGTAAGGTGTTGCGTAAATACAACAACACTACAAAAGTTTGCAGTAAATGATTGTTATCATTTGACAATACATCTAGGATATGATATAATGGTATTAATCATAAGGAGATACAAATGGAATTAATTCAATCTAAGTCATTACTTGCCAAATTGATGGCCACTGAAAATATATTAGTAGAACAACGATCTGTAAAAACGGCTTCATTTGATGTGGGCAACCGTGTCCTAACGGTACCTATTCTTGATAATAAAATATCAGGATATCTTTATGATCTTTTTATGGGTCATGAAGTAGGACATGCACTCCACACTCCTTTAGAAGGTTTGAAAAAATCCCACGAACTTAAGATTTCTCATTCTATTCTTAATGTAGTAGAAGATGCTCGGATTGAACGGAAGATTAAAGACAAATATCCAGGTCTTCGTAATTCATTCTATCGCGGTTATAATGAACTAACAGAAAAGAACTTTTTTGGTACTTCTGGTATCAATCTCAATGATATGAATTTTATTGATCGTGTTAATATTTATTTTAAAGCAGGTGCTACAACAGGTATCAAATTTAATGATAAAGAACGGTTATTGGTTAATGAAGTTAATTCGACCCAAACATTTGATGAAGTGCTTATTCTTTGCCAAAAAATTATGGATTTAATGAAAGAACAAAAAGAAGAAAAACAGAAAAATAATTCAGGAGAAGATGATATTGATGATATGTCCGATTCTGTTGATTCTGAATATAAAGGCGAAGATGAAGAATTTGAAGATGGAGAATTTGATGAAAATGATATATACACTTCAGATAAAGGTGTTATTGATAATGATGAAAATGAATCTGATACTACAACAGGTTCAACTCATAAAAAATTAAAAGATTACGAGGAAATTCGTTCTTTCACTGATGAATCCTTTCGTGAAAATGAAAGTAAGTTATATGCTAATAATAACAAAAATTACTATTATGGTAACATTCCTGATATAGATATACAACAATTGATCGTTCCATATAAAACAATATGGAACCGATATCATGAATTTACTTTGGAAGAATTGAATTATAAAAGTGAACCACTCCTTGTGGATACTAAAGATTTCCATAAGATTCGTAAAGATGCTAACAAAGTAGTTTCTTATCTTGTTAAGGAATTTGAACTCCGTAAAAATGCGGATCAACTCAAACGCGCTTCTGTTGCTAAAACAGGCGAACTTAACATGGATAAAATTTTCTCTTATGGATTTTCAGAGGATATATTTAAGAAAATCACTGTTATTCCTGGTGGTAAATCACATGGTCTTGTGATGTTCTTGGATTGGTCGGGTTCAATGGCGAACAGTTTTTCTAATACATTAAAACAATTAATCAATCTGATTATGTTCTGCCGTAAGGTTAATATACCATTTGAGGTATATGCATTTACTTCAAGTTATGATAATCCTTATAAACCCGAATTCATAGAAGGTGAAATTTCATTTAATTGTGGTTTTAAATTAATGAATTTGTTTTCTTCTAAAATGTCAGCGGCTGAATTTACATTTGCTGGTGCTGCTCTTGTGGAAGATGCAAAATCCGGGCATGTTACGCCTTATTGGTTTCAAAAAGCCCAAACACCTTTACATGAAACCATAATTGCAGCCATGAAGATTATACCCGAATTTCAAAAACAATATAAACTTCAATTAGTTAATACTGTATTTCTAACTGATGGTGAAGGCCAACCATTAAAACGTGTTTATGAGTTAAAAAAATATGATGATGGTAGTAGTTATAAAACAGAAACTGGCGGCCGCGGAGAAATATTAGTGCTTCGTGATCCTGTTACAAAGAATCAAGAAATTGTTGATTTTTCCAGTTGGAATGATAAAGAATTAACGGCTGCATATATAAAACTATTGAAAGCCCGAACAGGTTGTAATGTTATTGGATTCTTTATTATTTCCGGCAGAGCGTTTAGTAAAGAAGCACGCCAATACTTTCCACCTACCGTAGACTTTAATGATATTAATGCTAAATTTAGGAAAGAAAAATATTCTATTGTGACTTCTGCGGGATTTGATGAATATTATTTGCTCAGTTCGGAAGGAATGAATACGGAAGAAGATGTTACATTTGAAGTTAAAGAAAACGCAACCACTCGCGGTTTTGTTACTGCGTTTTCTAAGTATACCAGTAACAGAATTTCTAATCGTGTTGTGTTAAATCGATTTATTGGATTAATTGCTTAGGAGTTGAAGAATGAACACACCAATAGTGTATAATGGTGTCATGATGATAACTTACTCAACAAATTGGATGGGGCCAGTCAATATGGATTGGTACCGAAAGCGTGGTCTAACCAAGACAGTCACTAAAATATTGGAAGAGGATAGCAAATACTCCGATAAGAAAAAGGGAGATATACTGACCCATGATGATATAACAGAGCATTGGGCTGGTGGCCGTATAGATGTTTATGGAACTGGTCAACCATACGGTGATGAACTAGGTCTGGATATCATGCACGGTGAGGATTATAGATTATTCTCCGATTGGTTAGATGGCTTCAAGACCGATACCATGTGGACATTGGAACAGCTGGTTCAGGAATATGAACAGACTAACCCAAAGATACGATGGGCTGAGGATGTTTTTAAGGATATAGAATAATGATTGATAGATTTGAATTTGAACAAAAGCTAATAAAGTTTAGTGGTGTTATTGATGACCTACGAATTATTGGCGATAAAAGGTATGACCAACGATTGATTACATTGGCTGATTATTATGACTATCAGTTTGATGAATTGTGGGAAATGTTTGAAAAAATGATTAAAGATGGAAATATAACATGATAAAAAGAAACCAAATAGGAGTTATATTTAATGCCTACCAAGGCAACCACAAAAAAGTGTTATGTGTTTGCTCTGCTGGGTGTTTACGAAGCCCAACAGCGGCACACATATTGTCCAGCCCTCCATTTAACTTCAATACAAGAGCGGTGGGACTATCTAAATAATATGCTATAGTACCCATAAGCGAAGCATTAATCGTGTGGGCGGACATCATCCTTGTAATGGACTCTGATATGGTTCAACAAGTGAATGAAATGCAAAATGTATTGGCCAAAGAATCCAGTGCCATGTTTGAATATGACTATAAACAAGGAGTGTATAATGATAATTTCTAAATTTACCAGCGGTGACAAAAAAGCGGAAGTTTCTATGTCTGAAAATCATGGATATAATGTTTCTTTGTATGTGGGTGATCGGATAATTAATAAGGCATACACAACATCATTATTAACGGCTGAAAATATTGCTGATAATTTTATTCATGATATTAATAAAGTGACTAATTTACTATGTGAAGAATTTAAGGTTAAAAATGGAGAATAAAGAATATAATAGTGTTATGTATGAAGCGCTATTAATCACACAAGAGGAATGTGCTGAAGTGATTCAAGCAATATCAAAAGTATTTCGATTTGGTGGTGATGCACGATATCCAAATGCTGATTCTATTACTAATGGAGAAAAGGTAGAAGAAGAAATTGGCGATCTTCTTGGTATGATTGATATTTTAGTGGAAAAGTGTGTTTTATCGGATTCTAATATCAATGCTGCCCGAAAGAATAAGAAGAACAAACTTAATATATGGTCGGGAATCAAATCATGAGTGATGGCGGAAAAGGATCAAATCCACGCCCCGTTTCTGTTGATAGAAAAACGTTTGATAGGAATTGGGATACGATATTTGATAAAACAGTAACACAAACACGAACAGGTGGTTGTGGATGCGGTCGGTCACAAAATCTACCATACTGTGATGGATCACATTCACTAACAGAAGAATCTTACCAAGAACAAAATAACAAGGAAATCAAATGAAAGTATTAGTAACAGGTTCAGAAGGTTATATTGGTAAACATCTATGTAAGATGCTTGAATATGATTCTAATTATGATGTAGAAAGATTGGATCTTGAAATTATCCCTAATTTTAAACAAAATCATCATATCAATATTAAAAATGCTACCTATTTGAGTTCTTTGCAATATAAGAAGTATGATGCCGTGATTCATCTGGCTGCTTTAGTTCAAGTAGGTGAGTCTGTAGATCACCCTACGGATTATTATGAAACCAATATAACTGGTACGCTTAATGTTCTTAAGTATATTACATATGATAATTTCATTTTTGCTTCAACTGGTGCAGCAGAAACTCCTGATTCGCCATATGGTTTATCAAAACGGGTAGCAGAAGATATAGTAAAAGAACATACAAAGGGTAAAAAATCCACTATCTTCCGGTTCTATAACGTAATAGGTTCAGATGGATTTCAACCTACTAATCCAGACGGTTTATTTTATAATCTAATTCAGGCTGCCAAATTGGGTACATTCAATTTGTATGGTGATGATTACGACACAAAAGATGGTACTTGTGTTCGTGAATATGTACACGTTAACGATATATGTTTAGCCCTTATTAAAGCACTTCATACTCCATCACTCAACATAGAAAATCTAGCATATGGAGATACAAAGACAGTATCTCAAATTATCGATATATTTAAAGAAGTTAACTCGGTCGATTTTAAGGTTCTTCGGTTTCCACGCCGTATGGGAGACTTAGTATCTTGTTACCTCAAGAATCCTTCAAGTTACATGGAGAGAAACTATACATACCATGAAATGCTTAAAATACCTTAAAATACCACAACATCGGAACACCGGAAATACATTACACCGGAAATACACCGGGAAATACAAGGGAAAACAAAATGATTAAACCTATGAGAAACAAACTAGTCGTTGAATTAAATGAAAAATCGAAAGAAACTGCCTCGGGTATTATTCTATCATCTGCTGATCCATCAGAGGCTAACTTTGGAACAGTAATCGCTGTAGGTTCAGAAGTAACAGAAGTTAGTGTAGGAGATATTATTCTACCAAACTGGAACAATGCCGAGAAAACACGAATTGATGGTGCAGACTATTTTATGGTAAATGAAGAAGATATTGTATTAATCATGGATTTAGAAGCATGAGTAAAACTTTTCTGATATCCGATACTCATTTCGGGCATAGTAATATTCTCACATTCACAAAAGAAGATGGAAGTCTCCGGTAAGGCCTGGATTTGATGATATTAAACATCATAATGATGTTCTTCGTAATAATTGGAATAGTGTTGTTAAACCAGAGGATAAAATCTACCATTTAGGTGATGTTGGTTTAAAAATCTTCACTTATATGGAAAAAGTGTTTGCTGAATTAAACGGAACTAAAATTTTAATTAAAGGAAATCACGATAACTTAAAACTTAGTCAATATCAACAGATCTTTAAAGATATCAGATCTTACCATATTCTAGATAACTTTATCCTCAGTCATATACCCATCCATCCAGATAGTCTTTATAGATGGAAAGCAAATATTCATGGACATCTCCATGCAAACAAAATTGATGATCCTAGATATATTAATATTAGTGTAGAACATACTAATTTTACACCCATAGATTTCGAGGATATTAGAAAGAGGTTTAAATAATGGAAATACCGGAGAAATACTGGAAATTTCATATTTTCTACTTTGGGCCCCGGAAAAAATTTAAATTTCCTTGGTTTATCCCGGGAAAAAAATTAGTTTATTTGAGATCCAGTACAAGGAAAAAAGTTATTGAATTAAGAGTTTGGGCCATATAAAAACTTTTTTATTATAATCAATGACTTACCCTCACATATCATTTTAAAACCTCTAATACTTTCAAGTACTTGCAATGACTTGCAACCCCTCTATCAAACCTCTATAAAACCTCTAATACTTTCAATGACTTGCAATGACTTGGCCCTTCTTTAAGTTTTTCTTATCGATTCTGCATTTACTATAAAAAAGATTGATTATACTTTTAGCATTATTTGTGATATAATTCACTATACACTGAAAAAACAGAGCGATTTTGTTTGCTCTGATTTTCATCTGTAAAACACAATTTTTATAATAATCTTTAATTTATATTTTCTGCATTTACTATAAAAAAGATTGATTATACTTTTAGCATTATTTGTGTTATAATTCACTATACACTGAAAAAAGAGAGAATATATTATGAAACCTACGAAAATAACAACAGCAACACAAAGCCGTTTAATTTTAGTCCGTGCTGAAATAAGCGAGTTATCAAACCAGCTCAAAGCAACGCGATTAAATGCTAAAAAACTGATTGAGATTGTACGCGAAGAAAAAGCCGAACAAAAGGCAGCGAAGATATTAAAGTCCTTGACGAAGGCTAAGGAAGCACAAGTTAAAGCAAGTATCCGAATCCAACAAGCGCGTGATCGGATTGCCAAATTGCAAACATTTATTGCTCAAGCGCAAACGGTATAAAAGGAATATAAAATGAATTTACTTTCGACAGGTAATCCAAAAACACTAAAAGGAATAAAAGTAGGTTATAACACTTTTATTCTGCATTTGGCACCTGCTAACCTGTCTGGTTATGAGGTATGCCCTAAGAGAACAGTTGGTTGTACGGAATCATGCTTGAATACGGCAGGACGCGGTGGTATGTTTAAAAAAGGCGAGAATACCAATGTAATTCAGAAAGCACGGATCCGAAAGACTAAGTTATTCTTCGAGGATCGCGATGCTTTTATGAATCAATTGGTTAAGGATATCCAGTTGGGTATTAAACAATCGGAAAAGTTAGGCTTAATCCCGGTATTCCGACTCAACGGTACTTCAGATATTCCTTTTGAGAAGATCCGCGTAAATGGAACAACCGGAACAACCGGAACAAGGAACATTTTTGCCACTTTTCCTAATGTACAATTTTACGATTATACCAAAATCTTAGGACGAAAAGTAAAAGATATTCCTAATTACCATTTAACTTTCAGCCAAGCGGAATCCAATGATGGCGATGTCAGTAAAGCATTAGCCGATGGTATGAATGTTTCCGTAGTATTTGGCGTGAAAAAGACAGAACCATTGCCTAATGATTACAAAGGAGTTCCTGTATACAATGGCGATGAATCGGATCTAAGGTTTTTGGATCCTAAAGGTTGCATCGTGGGATTGTATGCTAAGGGTCGTGCTAAAAAGGATACTACAGGTTTTGTGAAGTATCCTACGATTATGATCAAAAATTTGGATACTGTAACCAAAGTATATACGAAATTACAGCGCGCAGCATAAAAATATAGTAACGGAGAATAACATGGGATCTATAAGTTTAATTATTACTTTATCATTATTGAAAGAGCAGGCGAAAGCAGATAATTCACCTGAAATGATTGAAATTGAATAATTAACTTTAGAATAAGGAAAATATATGCCTAATTGGTGTAATAATGTGGTGGAACTCTCTCATGAGGATCCAAAAATGATGGAAAGAGCAGTAAAATCATTTAATGATGGTTCTTTCCTTAATGAGTTTGTGCCTGTTCCAGCAGATTTGCAGATTGTAGCAGGTTATGTTGGTGAAGGTGATAAGCAAAAGCAATTAGAAGAGCAGGAAAAGGCAAACGAAGCAAAGTATGGTTATAAGAATTGGTATGACTATTGCGTGAATGAGTGGGGCACCAAGTGGGATATTAAACCATATGAACCTGTTACATTACAGGAAGATGATAGATTGACCATGAGTTTTGATTCTGCCTGGTCGCCTCCTATCAATGCCTATGAGAAATTGGTAGATTTAGGTTTCTCTGTTCGTGCATACTATAATGAGTGTGGTATGGCATTTGCAGGTATTTGGGAAGATGGTTTTGATGAATTCTACGAATATGGCGGTTATACTTCTGCTCTAATAGCGGAAGAATTGCCAGAAGCATTAGATGATATGTTTGGTATTTCATTATCTGCGGCAGAATGGGAAGCGGAGAGTGAGGATGATTTAGATGATACTCCGCACGAATTTAGTACCGAAGGTAAATTTACTTTAGAGGACTAATAGTTTTATAGTAACCATTCTATGAGTGGTTATTAGTAAAATTATTAAAAGTAAGGACCAAGTATATACTGCCTAATCTGACAAAGTGCTTGTGGTATTCTGTGGTATCTGTATAATGGTTGTATTAGTTAATCAAGAGGAAATTATATGTTGAAATTTGAAGGTATTGCAAAAGTTGGTGATATTATCAGAGCGTATGATTTTAAACCAATGGCAGGTCGTGATGATGCATTTATTGAAGGTATTGTAGAAAATGCCAATTGTAATGAACCTGGTTTTAATTGTTTTAAAGTTACTGTAACGGTTGATAAGTTTCAAAAATATGAAACAAAAGCAAATAAGAAAAATCGTGTTGGTGCAATAATGTATGTACCATTTGAAACAGGTTTTATGGAATTTGATTTTAGAGTAGTGAATTTAAGTAAAGTATAAATGTTTGAGTGAGAGTATAATTATGGGAACTAGAAGTTTAACATTTGTATATGAAAAATACGGTCAAATACAAAAACCAGTAGTGAATATGTACCGACAGTTTGATGGTTATCCAACAGGTCATGGTGCTGAGTTGGCAGAGTTTTTAAATGGCGGCCGTTTAGTAAATGGTTTGATTGCAACCAAAACAGTTGATGAAGCAGTTTATAATGGCATGGGTTGTTTAGCGGCATCGATGGTTGCTCACTTTAAACAAACACCTGGGGGTTTCTATATTCGTCCAACCGATATTACCGATTGTGGTCAAGATTATGAATATCACATTTATGATAGTGGCAAAGGTTTGTATATTGAGGTGTTTAATTGTGGTTGCAATATGTTTGATGTTACCATGGGTGATAAACACGATTTTGAATTCAAAGGTAACTTGAAAGAGTTTACTGAATTTTGCAAAGAAAAGGAGGTAGCATAATGAGTAAATTACCGTTTAAGGATATGTTGATTGCCGATTCATCTGAGGTTGTTACTAACCCATTTTCCGGAGAATCGATTGAATTAACACCAGAAGCAGTTGCCGTATATGATTGTATTAAAGGCAGCGAGATGCTAGGTGATTATAATGCAGTACGGAAAGGATTAAACTGGTTCAGAAAACATTTTCCTAAAGAATATATGGTTTTATTGGACTAATAGAGGATAAGAATGAATAAGATAATGAAACGGAGTGGATTAGTATTGTCCCTAGTGGCTGTAATGAATTCACTACCAGCTGGAGCAGAACAAGGTAATCATGGTGGATATAGTAATCATGGATATGGATATGGCCGTGGATATAGTAATCATGGATATGGATATGGCGCATTAGGATTAGGATTAGGCCTAGGAGCGATTTATTTGGCAAATCCTTATGTATACGCACAACCTTATAATCCTCCTATAGTGATTGATAACAGAGTATTACCTATCCAAGGGCCTCAAGGTTCAGGTAGTTGGTTTTATTGCGATTCTGCTGGTGCATATTATCCATACGTACAGCAATGCCAGGAACCTTGGAGACGAGTTTTACCTCCTTCTGGTCCTCCCGGTGTGCAATACTAGCGGTGGAAGTGTTACTGATGACGGCTAAATGCCAGAAATTGCAGCAAAGGAATAAGAATTGCTGTGATATAACACATAAGAAAGACACGGAAAAACACGGAAAAACACGGAAAACACGGGAAAGACCGAATCTTTGTATTGGGTTCCGGATCGTCCGGAGATTATTTGAGTATTATTGGAGATTCCATGGAGGAACTAAGACCTATAGATTCCTATAGATTCCGAAGGATTGCGACAGAAGGTTCGCATAAAACCCGGTACTTCCCGGTACTTCCCGGTACTTCCCGGTACTTCCCGGACCTTCCCAGAGATACCATATCACCGATACGATATACCGCGATCAATATGGCGCCACCAGTACTTATAACTCATTGATTATTATAATGAAGTATTTTATGGTTATTTGTATTTAATAATCAATGAGTTATAAGTACTTACCAATACTTACCAATACTTACCAGTATACTTGTGGTATATAAGTTTTTCTTATCACCGGTATACATTTATCATAAGAATTATTGATTATCTTTTATTCTTATTATCTGTTATAATATATGTTATTATGTGAAAAAGGGAGTGATAGTATATGCCAAGAGGCGTACCAAAAGCTGGTTTTCGTAAGACTAAGAATAACAAATCACTCAAAGTCCTTAAGGACCTTATTGCCGAAAATGCATTAAAGGCAGCATCGTCACGGTTCTCTATCAATGAACGATTTGGCTTTGTACGAGATATGGTTCACATGGTTGCAAGTGGATCACAGGCATCATTGATTGTGTCGGGTGATCCTGGTCTGGGTAAATCCCATTCTGTTATTTCTGCATTACA
>Ga0214192_1000029_pt1 | contig 93249 bp, 107 predicted proteins | sample TroBogEpilimnion_44_FD_153030 | JGI IMG/M metagenome (GOLD analysis project Ga0214192, IMG submission 153030) | Freshwater microbial communities from Trout Bog Lake, WI - 29JUL2008 epilimnion | ecosystem: Environmental > Aquatic > Freshwater > Lake > Epilimnion/Euphotic zone | place: Trout Bog... | reverse complement strand
CATCATCATTATTTGATAAAATATTAAAAATGTTTTCACAAGTATAATCAGTTACAATATTTTTATATACTATAAAACCATTTTCATTTATAATTAAATCACTCATAAATTTAATTTCAATATTTTAAATGGATATTTTCGTTTCACATAAAATCCCTCCCTCTCTTTATAATGTCTAAATAGTGCATTGGTCATATCATTCGGATCAAATATATCTACTAAGTCAAAAATAGTTGCTTTATCCTTTAAAAAATGGAGCCTTAAAGACCTCCCCACACTTTGGATAATTATCTGCTCACTCTTAAATGAATCTGCAAATATTACGTTAAATATTGCATTTATTGACACACCTGTTGATAATGTACCGTCAATATGAGGCAACTAAAACTTTAGTTGCCCCTTCTTCTCTAATTATTTTTCTTTTGTCTATTATTCTAGCCATAATTTTATCTATATTTTTTTATAAAATCATCATCAATATCATCATCACTTGTTATATCACTTGCAAGTTTGTATGTTCCATTACTTAATAATATTTTAAAGTCTGATTTAAATTCAATTTCATAATTACCAAAATTTAGAATTGTATATTCAACACTTTCTTTGGTTATTTCCATTAGTTTTTTAATTTCTTCTCTTTTTTTACCACTTACTTCACCATCTATATAATAGAACTCTTTATCGGTTATTTCACTTTTCAATTTATTAAATATTTTTTGACCATTTTCAATAGTATGAAAAAGTAGTAGAGTATTATTATTACATTTATTAACTAAATTTTTGATAAATTCTAATCTTTTATCAGATTGGTGAATGTATGCTTTTTCAAAATCAAATGCTGCTTTACCATCTCCGCTTTTCCTGACCAATTTTAATCTTTCATGGAACTCTTTATCATTATGGTTAAGTAATAAAACTTTTATATCCATTGGTGTTATAATTCCTTTCTTTTTTAATTCATCTGCACTAACTTCGGTTATTTTCGGACCAAGTACTGATTGTATTGTTAGTATTTCGCAACTATCATCAAGTGGGAATGTTCCAGATACACCAAATCTGGAATAGGCATGTCCAAATGTATTTTCCAATATTGTTGTTATGGTCTTTGCTTTAGCACCATGTGATTCGTCAACTGCTATTGTATGGAATTGTTGAAAGAATTTTTTAGGCCATTTTTCAAGTGATTGATAAGTACCTATATAAATATTTGGGTTATCAGCACCTGAAAACTTTCTTGGTTTATCAGACATAACTTCTTCTATTCGTATAGTATTATCTATATTTGATTTATCTTGTAAGTTATTTTCACCATAATAATATTCTAAAAAATTATCATAAAATTGTGTCACTAAGGTAATTGAGGGAACGATTACGAGAAATTTAGCATCTTTTTTAATGTTTTTTAGAGTATAAAAAGCAACTATTGATATGATCAATGATTTACCACCAGATGTAGCAACCTCAGCCATGCAAAAGCGATTTTTTAATATTTTATATGCTGCTTCAATTTGATGATCATAAGGCATGAATGAATTCCAACCACCTTCTTTATTTTTAACTTTATGATTTTTAAAAAAATCTTTACAGAAGTCTTGAACTTTTTCAAGTGTTACATCACGATTAATTGGAAAGTCTTCTTTATTTTCTAGAATAAAAGGCATTTCAATTTCTTTACATCCTCTCATAGCTTCTTTCCATAGACCTAGATTTATTCTACCATTTTTGAAATGTGGAATATTACCATCCCATATACCAGCTTTAACTAAAGGATGATATTTCCAACCTTTTGGTTTTCTAGTAAGCCAAAGTTCCATTTGGAAATATTCTGTCCTAGTTGCCTCTGATACAACTAGTTCCTCTTTCTCTTTATCATATCTAAATTTCATTTCATGTTATATATAAAAAATAAATAAATGTTTATTTAAATGAAAAAATATTATTTTTTGCTGGTTTTTTATAGAGGGAAGAAGAAAAAAGATATATATACATAAAAAATATTTAAAAATTATGGGATTTATATCATGGCTTAAAGATCTTTTCAAAAGAGAGCATGAAGTACAAGCAGAAGTTAAAACTATTGCTGAGGAAGTTAAAACGGTTACAGATGAAGCTAAACCAGTTGTTGAAGATGTAAAAGTAGTTATTGACAAAGTTGAAAAAACTATCAATGAAGAACCAACTGAAAAAATTGTTGAAAGATTAGTTGAGGTTGCTAAGGATGAAAAAGTTACAGCTAAAGAAATTAAGGCTAAGGCTAAAAGAACTCCTAAACCAAAAACTGAAACTCCTACTGAGGTTGCACCTGAGGCTAAAACAGCTCCAAAAAAACCACGTAGAAAACCATCACCAAGAAAACCAAAAGGTGAATAATGTTTGCTAAAACATAAATAAAAAACCACTCAATTTTGAGTGGTTTTTTTTATTCTTTTATTTTAATCTATAAGATGGATTGAATATGTATATCTCTACTACTAAGTTTTCTAATTGAGATAATTCCTCTAAACCATTTAAATTCAACCACTCATCTATATTTGCTTTTTTTGGTGGTTGTCCTGGCAATGATACATTACTAGGAATATTACGACAAGTTACGTTATTAACATTTTTATATTTATACGTTAATTGTATTTCAAAACTAACATCAATTATCATGAATAATTTACTATAAACCCCTTTGAGATCCATTACAAAATCTTTAAAATCCTTGTAATTAAAATCGGTTAATCCAATTTTATATTCACCTGATGTCAATAGAAATTTTTCATATAAATCATAACTATTATCTATAAATTCCTGAATATAATCTATTACTTCATCTTTAGTTGCATCAATATCAAATGCTTTAAAAAAAGAATTTGCATCTTGTATAGTGCTACTTGCTTTTTTGATATAATCTTTGTTTACATTTCTAATAAAATCCACTAAATATTGAATAGTATCTTTAGTAAATAAACTAGGATGTGCTGCTAAAACACTATCTATTAGTGGTTGTATTCTAATATCCCAAAATTCTTTATTAACTAATGGGCTTCTTTTAAAAGAAGTTTGGTCATACTCATTTGACTCTACTATTTTTGAAAATTTTCTCATAATTTATATATTAAAAAATAAAACCACATTTTTTAAATGTGGTTTTATTTTTAGAATGTTCCGAATTCGGCTTTTATTAATTCTGCTAATTCAAGTCCTATACGATCTTGTGCTTCTAATGTAGCAGCACCAATATGTGGTGTTACAGCTATTTTAGGATGATATAAAAGATCATTATTTGGATTTGGCTCATCTTCAAATACATCTAATGCAGCTGCTGCTACCTGTCCATTTTCTAATGCTACCAATAAATCATCTTCATTTACTACACCACCTCTAGAGGCATTTACAATTCTAACACCTTTTTTCATTAGATTGAATTCTCGTTCATTAATAACAGAATCACCATTTTCTTGTTTTGGTATATGAACTGAAATATAATCACATTTAGGTAGTAATTCATCAATACTAGTAGTTGTTTTAATATTTATACCTACTTGATTAGATACATCCTGTCCTTCAGATGTTGTCCAAGGTAAGTTTAAATAAACTGTTTCGGTTTTTTCTTCAATATCAACTGCTAATACTCTCATACCCATACCAATAGCATAACTTGCTAATGATTGACCAATTCTACCAAATCCAATTATACCTAATGTTTTGCCTCTTAATTCTATTCCACTTGCATAGTATTTCTTCAAATAGTCAAAATCTTTTTTATTCATCTGTCTAGATGAATCATATAATGATCTAGATATGGAAAACATTTGACCAATTACCAATTCCGCTACGGATTGTGAACTAGATGCGGGTGTATTAATTACTTTAATTCCTCTTTCTCTTGCATATGATACTGATATATTATCCATACCAACACCACCTCTACCGATTAATTTTAGATTAGGACAACCATCAATAATATCTTCTCTTATTTTTGTTGCACTTCTAACAAGAACTATTTCATAGTTTTCTTCATTAATTTTATTAATAAGATCTTTTTGATCTACTTTTTCAGTTACTACAGTGTAACCAGCATTTTCTAATGCTAATTTACCTTCATCTGAAATACCATCGTTTGCTAATATTTTCATATATTTTTTATTTTTTTATTTTAAATTATTCATTATATCTTATTTCATTTTCATCAAATATAGATCTCAATTTAAAGTCTCTAATAAATGATTTGAACTTTTCACAAAATGCTTCAATATTTTTATCATTTTCTTTCTCCATTCTAACTAACATCTTATTTAAAAAAGTTTCAATTGAATCATTGGTTGTTAAATTGTTTAAATTTTTACCTGGTCCTAAATATGAATTAAATAACTTTAATAGATTTGTTGAATTTCTAAAAGGTGAATTTTTATCTAGATTGCATTCATTTTCTATTTCAGAATATAATTCTCTAACTGCATTTACTGTTTCTTTATTACCCTCTAATGAGGAAAATTCTAAACCATTACATTCATGTAATTTGACCCAAAATTTAGCACCCCCTAATTCAACATTATTAGGATAATTTAATTTATCTGCTTTTGATTTAACATTTGGTATAGAAAAAGTAATTGAACTAAACTGAGAACTTCCCTTTCTAATATAAATTCTTTCTACTTTAATTAGAGTTCCCTTTGGAATTTCAACAACTTGTGTGTGTTTTGATATATTTAATTTCTCATGTAGAGTATTTCTATATTCATTATATAAAGTAAATTGCCAATCTTGTTCTAGTTTTAGAATTGTTCCAATATCTGGTATAAATAGTTCCATATAATTATTTTCTTTTTTGTATTATTTCATCAATCATTCCATATTTCTTAGCTTCAGTAGCACTCATCCAGTAATCACGATCACTATCTTTATATACTTTATCATATGTTTGACCAGTATTTTCAGAAATTATATCATATAATTCTTTTTTAAGAGAGTTTATTTCTTTTGCATCAATTTCTATATCAGATGCTTGTGCATAACTAGCACCAAAACCAAGTGGCTGATGAATCATAGTGCGACTTCTTTTAAGTGCTTTTCTCTTTCCCTTTGTGCCACCACATAAAAGAACTGCTGCCATAGATGCAGCAAGACCAGTATTAACTGTTATGATATCAGGTTTAACAAATTCCATAACATCAAGTAGTCCCAAACCGGAATAGACATCACCTCCACCAGAACAAATATAGAGTGTTATATCATTATCATTAAGACTTTCCATATATAATAATTGAGCTTTTATAAGATCACATATATAATCATCAACTTCTCCGGTTAACATAATTATTCTATCGTCTAATAATTTACTAAAAACATCTGTTGGGTGTAAAGTTGGTTCAAAAATACCACTTGTATTTTTTTTATAATAATTTATATAACTGCTGTTTATTTTTTTACTTTTTGCAAATTTTTCAAAATCAGTTGAATTATCCATTAATTTATTTTTTTCTTTTTTATCTATAAATAATATAAAAGTTTAATTAAATATAGTTTTGAAAATTAATATATACTAAAAAATAAAATAATAATATGAAAACAACTGTAGAAATTAATGGATACTTTATTGATATTGAAGAAAAGGATGGAGTTATCTCTGTAACTGCAACTAAAGATGAAGAAGTTGTAGAAGAATTCTCAATTGATACTGAAGAAGGTCAAGAAGATGAAGAAGGTCAAGACGAAGATGCTCAATCATTTGATAAATTTGATAAAGAGGAAGAGGAAGAGGATTTTGAAGATGAAGATGAAGAAGATGAAGAAGGTAAATTAGAATCTTTTCAATCTTTTATCAATAAAAAGAAATAATTAATTATTTTTTGTATATTTGCAAATAAATATAAATAAATTGGTTTATGAGTGATAAAAATGGATTAACTAAATCCAATGATAGTTTAAATAATAAGGATGTAATGTTTTATTATTCATTTGATTGGGATAATAATATTCTTGATATGCCTACTAAAATCCATATGGAACACCTAATTGATGGTGATTGGATGCCTGAGGATGTGTCTACATCAGATTTTGCTATTGTTAGGTCAGATAATGAGAATTGGAGATTATTAAATAATGATCCAGCATCAGCTTTTTCAGAATTTAGAGATAATGGACCAAGGGGTGAAGATGCTTTTTTAGATGATGTTAAGATTGCTATATCTGAAAAAAAATTCGCACCATCTTGGGATGATTTTATAGAGTGTATTATAAATGGATCTGTATTTTCTATAATAACTGCACGTGGTCATGAACCTAGACCAATGAGAAAAGGAGTTGAATATATTATTGATAATATCTTAACTAATGATCAAAAAGATGAGATGTATAATCATCTATTAAAATTTGTATACCTTTTTAATGGGGATGGTATAGATACGATACCAAGATTTCTTGATACAAATACACCATCTAAGAATAAATTAGTAATTAACTATTTAGATAATTGTGATTTTATTGGGGTTTCTGCTCCATCAAGAGGTGGTAATGCGAGTAATCCAGAAGAGGCTAAGGAGATGGCTCTTTTAGATTTCAAATCTAAAATTGATAAGTTTGCTAAAAATATTGGATTAAAAGCCAGAATTGGTTTTTCGGATGATGATTTAAAAAATGTTAAACACATTGAGTATTTAATGAATAATATAAATCATGAACGTTTTCCTAATATAGTAGAATTTGTAGTTAAAAATACAAATAATCCAAAAAATGTAACTAAATCTTCTAGAAAATTTGAAGGTATTAAAAAATATAAAGAATTTAGAGAAAGTCAAGATCCTATGCAAACATCTACTATGTCTATGCAAACACCAAATGCTGCAATGTCTGGTGATATGAATAGTCAAGAGCCATTCATAGCAAGGATGATTGGGCAAACAAAACTTTTAACAAAATTATCAAATAATGCTGTTAAAAAAAAGAAAAAAATTAAAAAAATAATAACTAAAGATGATATTACAAATCCACCTAAAATATAGGTGGATTTTTTTTGAATATCAAAACTTATATAAAAATAAACATATATTATATATATGGATAAGGAATATATAAAAGGTTTAATACAAAAAATACTAAATAAAGAATTTTCATCTTCTACTAGAAGACGTATTAATGATTTTAATGATAGATTTAATTTTTGTGCACCTTGTTGTGGTGATTCTCACAAAAATGAACATAAAAAAAGGGGTAATCTATATCTTAATAAATTGAGATACATTTGTTTCAATTGTGGTGCATCTATGACACTTGATAAACTATGTAAAAAATTTAATGAACAAGTAGATCCTGATAAAAAATTAGAAATGATAGAACACTTAAATAGTGTTGTCACTTATTCAGATTATGAAAATGATATGTCCGATGCTAAATTAGAAAATCTAATTGATTTATCAGAACTTGAAAGAGTTTTCTCTAATAATTTAACACCCATATCAGATTTTAAACCAATACAATTAAATGGTGGTGTATATAAATACTTATTAAATAGAGGTATTGGTCCAGAATTACATGAAAATATTTATCAAGGTAAATATTGGAAAAATGAAGATGAATCAGAATGGATAATAATAATGTTAAATAGGAGAGATGATAAAGTATTAGGTATGCAAATTCGTAATCTTAAAGAAGGTAAACGAAGAATGTTCAAAATATATAATTATGAAAATTTACATGAATGGGTCAGTATTGGAAAAGATGAACCTGATATTGATATAAATGAATTAGTTCTTTATAATAAATTGTCATATTATTTTAACATACTTAATGTTAACTTAGGTGATGTTATTACAGTTTTTGAAGGATATATAGATTCTATGTTTTATCCCAATTCGATTGGTTTAGTTGGAGTTAATACTGATAATACATTACTTGAGAATAATGGTCTAGATATAAGATATTTTTATGATAATGATGATGCAGGTTTTAAAAAATCCGAGCAAAAAATAAAAGCTGGTTATCCTGTTTTTCTATGGAAAAAATTATTCCAAGATATAGTGGATAAAAAGAAAACAGATGATCCTGATCGTTTATTACATAGGATAAGTAAAGTCAAGGATATGAACAAATTAGCACAACTAGTAGAAGATCCATATAATAAATTAGGACTAGATGATTTTTTCAGTAAAGATGAATATGATTTGAAATGGATACCAAAAGTTGTAAGAGTTAATAAAATACAAGAAGTTGACTATAATAAAAAATTTAAATTTTTTGATTCTTTCTAAAATAGAATGTCATTTTATTTATATATAAAAATAAAATGAAATTATGAAAAATAAATTAATTGATAATATCAAGTGGTTTTTCACTGAGATAATGAATATTTACTCTAATAAAGAATCTTTTTTCTCTAAAAAAAGAATTGAATCTGGAATTGGATTTATAATTGCTGAATGGGGTATGATATTCTTTTTGGTTAAAAAAATAGATGTTTTAGATGCTTATGGATTTGGTTTATGGGCATCTATACAATTTTTTATAGCTGGTTATATTATTAAACAAATCCAAAAGGAGAAAAGTGATAATCAAAATATATCTGATATATCTACTTCTGATTCTTCAAATGAAACAACTAATCCCGAAACAACTAATACTGATGGAACATCAACAGATGTACAAAAATAAAAAAAATCCACTCAAATGAGTGGATTTTTTTTATTTACCAAATTTTCTTGTAGTTTTATAAGATTTACTCTCATTATACTTTTTTTCAATATTTACATACTTAATAACAGCATAAACATCATTAGTTTTTAGGTCAACACCATCTACAACATAATTACCAGTCTCTGATGGTTGTTCTATTTCATAACCTTTATATGTAAGAATATTATTATGTAATTCAGAACCCTCTAATTTATCATGTAAATATGATAAACCATCTTTATATCCAGCTAATGGATCATCTTGCACTGAAGGTCTCTCAGTTGGTATAACTGATGGTCTCATCGGTCTAGCTGGTTTAGGTGTAATTGTTGGTGCAGGTGTTGTTGTTGGTGCAGGTTTAGATTCAGAACCATATACAAACTCTTCATATTTTTTAACTATTTTTCCCATTGTTTTAGTTTATTTTTACTTATATATTAATATCTATTTTTGTCTTTCTTGTATTTCATTAACAACAAAATCAAAAAATATATCTAACTCATACTCCAATCCCTCACAAAAATCATATAAATCATATTTTTCATTCTTTATGAAAAATTCAGGTATTATAAATCCATCATTTAAGACTACAATCTTACCCTCCATTCTACCAGGTATTCTTCTACCACTTGATAATTTTAAATCAGGGCAATATATAATACCAATATAGTGTGTTTCAATTTCAGATGTCTTTTTATTCCTTTTAACTTCCTTATTTATGTATTCAAATTTAAATATCCCAAGATCATCTATAAAAGTCCTATCCGCCTCATCTTTTAATAAAATTTTAAGATACTCTAATTCTTCACCATTCTTAAAAGAATCTAAAAAATCAATTTCTAATTTACTTAGTGCTGAAATACCATGTTTAGATATCTTATCTAATAAACCATCCACCCTTTTCTGAATACCATAATCATTATCTTCCATAAGATATTTAATACTTTATAGTATATATTAATATTAGAATTAATATTTTATACAATTACTTTCCAGTTATTGAAATATGGTTCTTTATCTAATAACCTATCTCTTACTGTTTTATAGACTAAGTCCAAATCACCAGAAGTTTGATAAATTAATATAAAATTATTGTTTATTTCACTAGGATTGAAATCATTATATATATTGTTTAATATATTGTTTATTTTATTATCCCTTTCCCACTTCTTAACTTCAGTTGACCAACTATCAATAAAGAATATAAGAAAATCCTCAGTAGTATGATCTCTAATCATGTCAAAGTCTATCCCATCATAGAACCGAATAATAGATGTTGTAATATTTATCTCCTCAATTAATCTCATAAAATAAAATAAAATAAAAATGATGTAGATTTTCTACATCATTTTTTAGAAACCTTTCCAAATCCACCAAATATATCCTGTATAACTGATAATCTTTCTGTAATTTCTGGCATACCCAATGGTTCAATAATTGTATTGATTGGTGATAAAATAGATTTAGCAAATTGTATATCATAATCTATTTCAGGTGCTACCTCAATAGGTAATGATCCCCTAATATAGGCAAATATATCACCATTTTTCTTATTCTTACAATAATAATACTTAATCTTTGTCCCAGACTTAATAAATTCATATCGTGTTTGTAACTCCTTATTCTGTTTCAATAAATAATTATGATATGCACTTGCTTTAACTGCAAAGTGAGCACCATTAACAAACTTTAATGGCAATGAATTATCATCAATTACCTTAGTATCATAATTAGAACAAGATGATTGCATTGAAATATCATCAATATCAGCTAACTCAAATTCCTTTCTAAGATTCTTAACCAATTTTAATAAGTCCTTTATGTTAAAGGTATCAGAATTCTCAAATAAATATTTAACAATTGTGATAATCTTTTCCCTTGCAAATAAAGGTGTGGAAGATCTTACCAATTCAACTCCCTTTGGAAATAAATATGTTAACCTATCGTAATTTATACCATCCTCAAATGAAACATGTTGAATATATTTCTTTTTTGCCAAACTGATAACCGATTCTGATATACGTTCTAACTCAAAATCTTGTCTGTTCTCAACACCATATAAATCACCATAATCCTTTAAACACTTTTTAAAATATCCACCATATCTGAAATGGTCTATACCTTGGATATAATCCAATTCTTTACACCAATTCCATTTAGGTTTAACCGTTAATGCACCATTATTTATTAAATCATTTAAACCATAATCCTTAACAAATACACCATCAATTAAAACCAAATCATATTCTAATGTTAATAACTTCTCAAATTCATCAACAGTTTTAGAAATACCTAAACAATTTGGATTATTAAAACTTGGAAGTTCATTTGATAAAATGATAAATTTCTTACCAATGGAATTTAACATATTCGTGTTGAATATTAAATTCTTCCATTCTGAATGTCTAATTGCTGGTTCAAATGATACAAAAAGAGAATCTGTGTCCGCGTAAATACTTACATTTTCATCCTCATTAATTTTACTAACATTTTTTATACATAAATTCTTATGTAATTCAACATCTAGATGCCATTGATTGTGCCAATAATCTTTATTAACCTTATCCATTGTTTGTGTAAGCTGCCTACCTTGGGCAGTTATACTTCCAGCAACCGCGTTATTATAAAATACGAAATAACTCGACGCGAAGGCTCCGTAGGAACCATTTAATACTAATTTTAGTCTTTTGCCCCCAATACAATGTATTGGGGGCTACAAAAGAGCGAGCTGAAGGGCATTGTAATAGTCTGCCTCCTTCTTTAGCTCGCTCGCTTGTTTTTTTAAAGACTCGATTTTCAATTTCTTTTCTTCTCTAGTCATATTAATTATATAAAATTAACTCAAATAAGTTTTAAAGGGGAGCTATGATATTTTATATATAATTAAAAATAGTATTTAAACTTATGATAAAGGAAAGAAATATTTTAGTAAAGATAAATTGTAGAAACGTAACACATTTTAAAAATTTAGGTTATGAAATACAAAATGGTGTTAAAGAAATTCTAATATCAGTATGTGATTTGTTACCAGGGTCAAAAGTTAAGATAACTGCTATATGTGAAATATGTAGTTCAGAAAATATATTAAATTATAATAAATATTTATCAAATTTTAATAGAAATTCTAAAAACTATTATTCTTGTTTCAAATGTAAAAATCACGTGAAGGAAAATACTTGTATTGAGAGATATGGTGTAAAATCTTATTCGATGACAAATGAATTTAAAGAAACAGAAAGTTTAAAATGGAGGGGTATTAAAAAAGGTGCTGATAAGGGTGAAAAAACTATGTTGGAAAGATATGGTGTAAAATCTTATTTTGAAACACAAGAGAGTAAGGATCATAATAGAAAATGGATGGCATCTGATGAATTTAGAAATAAAAGTAAGAATACTTTAATTGAAAGATATGGAGTGGATTCATATTCAAAAACTGATGAATTTAAAAATAGAATTACTGAACAAAAGGAAGTTTCAATGGAAAAGTCAAAGCACACATTTTTAGAAAAATATGGGGTTGAATTTTATTCACAAACTGATGAATATAAAAATATATATAATGCTAAAAAGAATGATATAATTTTAAAAAATAAAGAAACATGTTTAGATAGATATGGGTTTGATAATGTTAGTAAAGTTCCTAAGATTAAAAAGGCAATGATAGATACTAAAATAGAAAGGGGAATTATAGTTCCAGAACATTTATTAAGTGAATGGGAATTATATAAAAAGAATGTTAGACAAATAACTAATAAATTCAAAAAGGAATTGTATGAAAACTGGAATGGTATTGATTATTATGATGGTGAGAATATAAAGGGATATTTTTCACATACACACACGCATCGTTTCTATCCAACTATAGATCATAAAAATTCAGTTTATTATGGATTTTTAAATAATATTGATCCAAGTGAAATAGGTTCTATTAAAAATTTATGTATAACTAAAAGATTTATAAATTCAACTAAATCAAAAATGAATGAAAAAGAATTCCTAGAATTTTTAAAAAATAATTAAAAGATCACATTAGTATCACTATCCAACCCATTTTCATTGGTAAATGGGTTTTCATCCACATTTTCATTTATAATTAGTTTATCATCAATTGTGATCTTACTAGGTCTATTATATACTTTTTTTATTATATTTACTTTTGGTGTTTTTTTAATTACATTAATATTTTTTTCATTTAATGAATTTATTATGGAATCTTTTTCTAGTATTTCGTATTGTAGTATTTCGTTATCTGTGATTAGTTCGTTATTGTCTTTATTCATATTATTCATAACATATAATAGTGATATTATCACTAGAATAAGCACATATGGAAATCTTGAATTTCTCACATTATTTCTATAATATGTTCGTCTATTATTCATATTCACTTTCATCAAAGCTTTGTTCGTAGGATAGCATTAGATTTGTGGTATTATCTTTAATTAGCATAAAATTTTCAAATATACTAAAATCTATATCTTTGCTATCATCTATACATTTTAGGAATCTTTTATTTAATATCATTGTTGAATTTCGGTCATCCATTGTATCAAATATATCTAATTCCCAAGCACCAGTTTCTGATATAACTACTTTTCCGTTATTTACATTTATATTAAGTAATTTATCACCATTTATAGATGATAATTTTTTAATATCATTAAAATCTTGTTTATATATGGTAAAATTCCATTTACGATGTCTTAGGTTAAGTCTATCATTTAATATATCTTTTGTGATATCTCTAATTTCATAGTGTTCACCGGCAACCCAATTAATTTTAAGTTTACCACCTGTTATTTGTATTGTTCTAGCAACCATTACATTATCATCATCTTGGGATGATTTATGTGTTAAGTTTATAACTACATTATCTGATTCTTTTAAGAAGTTTAAGTTTTTAACAAATTTTTTAGCATTTAATATAACTACATCGATTGAGTATTCAAGTTCATCAATAATGAAATAGTCATTTGTATCAATTAGATAATTTTTAAATGCTAAAAGCACTGCCCCACCCAATGTTGAGTACATCATAACATTATCGTTATCAATTTTGAGTTTAATAGTATCTGATATATCAGTTAGGTCTGCTAACTTTGATATAAAATCAGGGAACATATCAGATTTTACTTTTATTTTTGTTTTTGTTTTATTGCTCATATAATTTAATCTTATAAATAATATATTCAAAAAAGACATTTTTGTTTATTTTATTTTAATATATAATCTATGATAAAAAAATGGAATAGATATATTTTAGAATTTGTTGATAATTCAAATAGTATGATAGATGCAAAAATGCAGGAAATTAGTGATTTGGTTAATAGTATTTCACAAAGTCAGGCACAAGCACAGGATCAATCAATATCATCAAATTTGATTTATGAGTGGGAGAATAAAAATGATCATGATTTGATTGTTAATTTCACAAAAGATGATTTAGCTATTAAATATGAGTTTAGTATTGATGATCTTTATATAACAAAATATGCAGGTGATAGTATAGATTTTGAAAAATCTGTTAAATCTGTTGATGAGGGCTTGGATATTATTGAAAAGGATATTCAATTTATTTTGGGTATATCAGAAAAAAAAATAAATAATGTTATGAAATTTAAATATTTAAAAGAGTATAAGAACTTTAACAGACATCCTGAGAATAGTTATGATTTGGATCCTAATGATAAGGAGAGAATAAGTCGTAAAGAGATGGAAAAGAGGTTAATTGATGTTTCATCATTTGATGAGAGCGATTTAAAAGCAATGAGTGATAGTGAGGTTAAAAAACTATATCATGCTATGGAAGTTGATGCAACAGCTGACAAAGAGCATGATAAAGAGATAGATAAAGATATTAGAGATTAATGAGAAAATTTACTAAAATAATAGAATCACTAGAAAGTGAGATTTATACTGATATTAAAAATATATTTATTAATTTGATTGATAATGGATTTGAATTAAAAATTGATCATGCAAAATCTTTCTATTCTATACATCTTACTCGTTATGGTTCTAAAGATGATAATATGGATTATATGGAATGTATTAATGATATTTACATTGCTAATAAAAGATTATTTGATCTTGGTTTAGATTATTTTAAAGCTGATGAAATGATAATAGGTAAGAAAACTAATGATGGAACATATTCTGATATTTTTTTGAGATATAATGATAGTACTTCTGTACCATCAAAGGATGTTCATGGTTGGAAAGAATTTAAATCATATGTTGAGAATGTTCTAGGTGTTAGTGGAATTGAAGGTAAGTTAAATGATGCAAGTTATTTTAGAATAGATGTTGCTAATGAAAATGGTTGGAAAACACCAGAATATTTTGGTTGGCAAATAGATATAGATCGTGATATTGATAATGCGGTGGATGTGTTTGTTGCTGAATACCCTGGTTATGAAGATTTTCTTAGAGGTATTCTTAAAAGAAGACTTGATTATGATGCTCTTTGGTCTAAACCAAGAAGAAAAGAGTATATAGGCAATGATGAAATAGGTAATCCGCTTAAATTTGATAAGGAAGGTATTGAAGTAGTTGAGAAGCTTTTGGAAATGGCTAAAAAGTTTCCAAATAAGATTAAAGTTAACAAATTATAATGAGAAAATTTAGTAGAATAGTAGAATCAAATGATCCAAATATAGAAGAGATAAAATGGATTTTTATTGATTTAATTGATAATGGATTTAAGATTGAGATTAAACCATATTGGGAAGACGGTATGTTTTATTTATATAATAAAGAAAATCAACATTATGCTGATAAAAATAAAAATGGTTATTTAATAGTAGGTCACGCTGAGAAATTGACAGAAGCCAATCCATTTAAAGCTCTTAGAGATTTTCTAAGCATAGAAAAGAGAATGTTAGATTTAGGTTATGAATTAGATGATGATGGTAAAAGTGTTGATAATTCTCTAATAGAAATTGGTGGTAGATGGGTTAATAACTATCAATTTCGTTTCCCATTTAAAGAAATAAAAAACGACACCAAATAGTGTCGTTTTTTTTATTTTAATAATCTATCAAAGTATTCTTTAAATAGATCATGATTTACTGCAACTGATATTCTACTACAATTATCATGTATTCTCATTTTTAATAATGAGAAATTATTAATTGGTACACTTGAAATTTTATACTCTAATAATTTCTCATAACCAATACTAATTACTGCAAATGGTCCAATTGGTATGCTTGTATATTCATTGAACAATAGCCCATTATCAGTTAGATATTTAATATTTTTAGTTATGTGTTCTACTGTTATATTTCTATAATTTGATATTACTTTTTTTTCTTTTAACAATTCAGATATTATTATTTGGGGTAAAGTTGATATTGAATTATATTTATAAAGAGATCTTATTTTTAAAGTTTGATATAATTCGTTATTTTTAGTTGAAATAAATCCGATTCTATATCCTGATAAACCTATTGATTTTGAAAAAGATGATACTAGAATTACATTATCATATAGAAGTTCAGATATTTCATTACTATTAAATAAATGATAGTATGGTAAGTCTAATATAACAGTAATATTATTATCCTTTGTATAATCTATAAAAGTTTTTAATGTTTTAAAATCAGGACAATATCCGGTTGGATTAGATGGGTAGCACAACATAACAACACCACTTCTAGGTCTGAAATTATCTAGTGAGAAGTCATCAAATGTTTTTATATCCTTATCATGAGTTTTTAATATTTTATTCCAAGAGCCCCAGTGGAAATTTGGAATCCAAAATATATTATTATCAAGTGAGTTTATAATTAGATCTAATGCAGCCATTCCACCAGGTGTTATAATTATATTATCTTTTATATCAAAGTCCTCTCTAATGGCTTCTATTAGTTTGGGATGACCATCATTCCCACTATATTGTTGAGTAGTCAAGCTATTGAGGTCTAAATTAATATTAACTGAATTAATATCAATATTTGTAACATCCATAACACCTCTATGTAATTTAAGATATTTTAGACCTGTTTCATTTTCTAATTTTTGTATTTCTTCACCTATTTTAACGATAGATGAATAGGTTACTGTTGCTTTATTTATTCTCATAACATATTAGGTATATTTTCATGTATAAATTTTTGTATTTCTTTTAATTTGGATTGTGTTGTGTTTACATCCAATTGTATTCTCCACTTTTTAGTATCTTCAATAATTTCATCATTTATTTCTTCAACAATTAATTCAATTTCTTGTTCGTTTATGGGTTCAAATAATGGTTCACCTGGTAAACCATCTTTTCCTATACCTTTTGCTGTAAGCATGTTATCATAACGAAGATACATTTCCGAGCCATTAAGTCCTTTCATTAAATATCTACCATCCTCTGTTGGTGTGAATACTTGACCAGCATCATATATTTTAACTTTATCAAAAAAGTCTTCAACATACCAATCTTCTTTTAATCTAAATTTCATATTTATCTTCCTAAATAATTTAATAATTCTATCATATTTTTAATAGTAAAGCCAAATGCTTCTAGATTTTTAACAGTATCTCTCAAAAAGGTTATGTAGCTTTCTATTAGCTCAATACAACGATCGTTCTCTGCTAAATGTGCATCTATTAGTATAGCTTTTTCACCTGTATTTGTTTTAACTTGAAACCCAATTGCGTAAAAAACAAATTTATCTTGTCTTATTTTTTTAATCTTGGTGGATTCTTTACTTCTTTTATTTAAAAAGAAATTTATATTTTCATTTATCATTTGTCTGTATGATAGTGCTAATGATTGTGCTTCTAATATTTTTTTCCCGTTAGAAGGATTAGAAAGATCCACAGTTAATACTTTAAACAAAGGTTCAACATTATTATTCCATTCGGTTCTTTTATCATTAAAAAATTCTTCTAATTTATCATTAGTTTCTTTTATTTTACTAATTCTATCTAGTTCTTCTTGATTATAAAGGTTCATTTTTATCTAATATTTTTATCATTTTCCAATCTCTAAGGAAATCTTTTTTATATGCATCTGAAAAAGCAGTATTGATTAAGTTGTCAAATATTTCACTTTTTTTTGTTTCTAAATAATTTTCTATTTTTTCTGACCAAGTATCAATTAATGTATCATCTTTAAATGTCACTTCATCATCTTTACTATTACCATAACTTATTTCAATGAATTTAAATTCACTATTAATGTAGATAGTTAATCTATGGAAGTATTTATTTAAACCCTTATCATCTTTTTGATCAGGAGTAAAGTATATATAGTAATTTGTAGCATTACCACTTACTTCTGCTCTAAATTCCACTCTATTATCTTCTCTACGTTCAAAGAGAAATTCTAATAGTTCTTCAAGTTTTTCCATATTAATTTTATATATAGTTATATTGAAAGTTTATTTTTTATAAATTAATTAGGATATTTCAAATTAATATTATATATTTGTTAAACAATCATTAAATATTTACACCATGAAGATCTTCAAAATTAAAACTGATTTAACTAAAGAAAGAGATGAGATATTAACATCAAATTTCACTAAAGATGAGGAAGATAGAATATTTAACTTTTTTGAAAATGGTAATAGATCGTATGATATGTTTGATGAAAATGGTCATATGTTTGTTTATTATTTATGTAATCAAGAAGCTTTAGAATATATAAAATATTTATTTTATAAATATGAAGTTAAATTTGATATAGATGATATAACTAATGATTTCTTAATTGGTAAAATTGATATTAGTGATAGCCATTTTCAAAATTATTTAATAGAAAATTTAAATGTTGATACAATCCTAGATAAGATTAATGAATTTGGATTTGAATCATTAACAAATGTTGATAAAAAAATATTAAGTATTAATAAATGAAAAAAATAGATAAAAATTATCTATTTTTTTCATTTAAATGTTATTTGTTTTAATTTGAATCATTGACACCACTCTTTCCTTTAACCAAAGTATTATCAATCCATTTTTCACCTTCTTTTACAACTGATTTACATCTATCAAAGTGCACTTTAGCAAATTCATCTTCTTTAACTGTTTTGTAATCAGCATTTTTATATAAATAAGCATAAACAGTTGGTGCTTGTTTACCTGCATAGTTTATTGCATTTTGTCCATCAAATCCAAAGCTTGAACCATATTGTTCAAATCGTTTCTTTAAAGATTCTTTAGAAAGTTTACCATCTTGTAATGATTTCCAATTCGTATTGATATCCTTAGACCACTCACCATCTTTAGGACCAAACCAACCTTCTTCTATTATTTCATCTTTATAATTAAATGCATCAAAGGTTTTTAAGTATTTAAAATTTTGCATAATTTTTTTTATTTTTTATTATTTATATATTAACTTATAAATATCATTTTTATATGTTTTCTTGTGGATTATCACCTTTAAAGTCTTTAAAAGATTTTACTTCTGGTTCTTCTGAATTAGTAAAATCATCACTTTGTGTACCTGCTAAAAAATCGAAAACTTGTTCTAAGTTCTCACTTGCTACTGATATATGATTAGAAGCCCAATCATGATCTTTAAGTAAATCATCTACATTATTTTCATCCATTTCCAACATTTCATCAACTAATCTTTTAATTGTTTTTAAGTTACTAAAAAACATATAATTTTCAGTTTCCATACCTTCATTAGTAGCACCTTCACCTTTTTTCCAACCACCTTTTGCTCTTATAGCAAATATGATTTCACTCATTTTTTCTTTATTCTTTTTAGGAACATCTTTACCATCTTCTTGATATTTATCATTTTCTTTTTTAAGATCTGATTTCATTTTTTTAAGTTCTGCTATAGTTTTATCAGCATATTCTCCTGTTTTTTGAACCTCAACTTCTTTACCTTTCCATTTCTCGTTAAGGGTATTGAATTTTTTTATTATCATAGTAATTTATTTTATTTTTATTATATATTAATTTTTATTTTGAAGAAAAAGTTGAAAAAAGTAAGATTTTTAATTAAATATATAGATTATAAAAAATTTTGAAAGTTATTCAATAGATACAACTAATGAGGCTTTTTTAGGTGGTTTGAGACCACAAGCTGTTATAAAAGAAATTCTTGCAAATCTTGAAAAAGAAAAAGAAACACTTAAAAAAAAATATAATGATTATGCTGCTAGTTTTGGTGATAGATTTGATGTTGCTAAAAAAAATGCACCAAGTGTAGATGCTTTCTTGGGTGGAAAAATAGGAGCAGATGCTGTTAATCCTTCAGATGTTGCAAAGGTAGTTATGAAGGCAAAAATAGTTAAACAAAAAGAGAATGGTGAATGGGAAGATGCTGGTAAATACGGTGGTCCAGAATCGGGAACTGGTGCTGAAGGAGCTTTTTAAAAATTAAAAACCATCTTTAAGATGGTTTTTTTTATTTTATATATCCATTGGATGTTTTATTTTTTTATCTTGTAAAAATAATTTATCATTTTCACTCAAGCTATCTATTCCATATTTAGATATTTTGTCTAAGATATCATCTTTATCAAGAAAATTTTCTCTATATTTATGAAAATCATGTTTCATATTATCCTCTGCAAAGCCATATATAGATGTATCGTGCATTGTATAAAGAATTTCATCAGTTATATCTTGAATTATTGTATATCCATCACAACCTTCGTGTATTTTGCTATCTAAATACTTAAAAAGTTCTAACCTATCTTCACCGAAGATGATGCCTAGCATCAAATGTCCATTTTCCCAATGACACACTTTACCATCAAACATATAAAAATTTGAATAAGGATCATTTTCAAATGAATCATATTGTTCAATTTCCGAATTACTTAATCTTATTAATCCATCAAAGGTATCTTCGTTGGAGAAACTAGATAATATTTTATAAACCCTTTTCATATCTTATTTGTTTGTTTTATAAATATACAAATATTTTTTAAATAAACAAACATTTTTGATATTTATTAAATCTTTTTATCAAAAATATAAAGATCATATATAGTATTTCCTTTTACATTCTTTATACTTTTAAGAACTTGACCAGTTATTGAATCTAATACTTTATATACACCTAATTGATTATTTTTATCAGTATTTACTTTAACTGTATTTCCTGGTTGACCTAATGCACCTAAAACTGCTAGATATTTGTTACCATATACACTTTTAAGAAATGTAATTTTAAGACCAGCAACATCTTTTATATCGTTTATATATGCATTTTCAGCCACTTTGGTTAAGTCTAATTGACTTTCGGTATCTTTTACTATGATAGATGAAAATTTCTTCTCTGGTGTCCCTAATTCAACTTCTTCTCTAGGTTGTATTTTATTTTGATTAACAAGTGCTTGTTGATTTCTTCTAATTGCTGCAAAATCAGCTTTAGCTATAATACCACCTCTCATTCCTTTATCATTCATATTATAACCAGCTGGTGCTAATCTATAAAAAGACCCAGTAAATGTCATTGATAATATTCTATCTGTTCTAAACATTCTCCAAATTTTATTAATATGTCTTTTATTAGATACTGACCATCCATTTAAATGCCAACCTCTAAGTAAAGTTTTACCTTTAGATGATCTACCAAGTACCATACCATATATCACTCGCTCATGTCCCGCGAAATGATCATCTTCTTCACCTTTATAGTTTATCAAAAATATCATACCATATTTAATAGCTTTTATCATAACCTCATCAGAATATTTAATAGGTTCATTAATGGGAATATTTGCAATATCGGTTACATTTTTCAAGGAAAAACGAGGTATAAATTCATTATCTTCCTTAATAGGATAGTACTGTTTTACAACATATTCAACAGGTTTAAGATTATAGTATGTTCTTGAATGTGATAAACTCATATTCTATATATTAATTATATATTTTGTATTTTGTAATTTAATATATAATGAAATAAAAATAATTTTAAATTATGTCAATTAATAATAGAGAAGATGCTAATAGATATTATCAATTAGTAAATGAATTAGTGGATGATTACATGAACAAGAGTAAAATAAGACCATCTAATTTGAAAAGATATTTACAACCAGGATCTGAAAAATTTAATAAATTTATATCAAGAAACAACTTAAAGGATGTAAGTGGTATTGAAAGAGTATTAGAAGATGTAATAGATGATAGGGTTAATATGGAGATTGATGGTGTATTAACTTTTGAGAATTTTAAATATTTCGAATCTGATGAATTTAAAGTAAGTTCACTTAAACAATGTTTATATAAAGGTATTGAAAAATCAGATATAAATATGGAAAAAATATTAGCGGATGTATTTGATACTAATATAGGTTCTATTGATATTATTGATACCGAAAGACATTTATTTGATATAAATGATTGGAATGGTAAAAATATAGAAGTTCTTATTTATTCTTTAGAAGAATTAAAAGTTATAGAGGGAAATATATTTGATTATTTATATAATGAACTTTGTAAGAAAGATATTGAATTAACTAGTAATATACGTGTTAAATTATCTGATTTAGTTAAAAGAGATATATTTGAAGATAAAATGTATGGTATATTTAAAATAAATGAAGATGGAAATACACCTGATTTTTTGATAAAATTAATATCAGATCTGACTAATATGTCTTATCACAAATCATTCAATAATTACTTCATTTGGGTTGAAAACATGCAACATCATGATATATATAAATAATAATTTAGTTTTTATCTTAATTTCTTAATTTAAAAACATGCAACATCATGATATATATAATATTATAATTTGGTTTTTCTTAATTTTTCTTAAATAATATATAAAGAAAAAATTAAGAAAAATTATGTTATTGAAAAATGGTTCAACAGGAGAAGATGTTAAGAAGCTTCAAGAAAAATTAGGTTTAAACCCAGATGGTTCCTATGGTTCTGGCACTGAAGGTGCAGTTAAGGAATGGCAATCAAAAAATGGATTAACTCCAGATGGGGTTGTAGGTGATAATACTTGGTCTAAGTTATTTGGTAATGATACTGTAAAAAATCCAACACCTATTAGTAGTGAGTTTAAATTAGAAAATTTAAAAACACATATTCCAGATTCTGTTATAGCACAGATACCCGATACAGCATCTAAATTTAATATTACAAATAACTTAAGATTGGCACATTTCTTAGCACAATGTGCTCATGAGAGTGGTGATTTTAAGTGGGTTGTAGAGTTTGCTTCTGGTAAAGCATATGAGGGTCGTAAGGATTTGGGTAATACTGAACCTGGTGATGGTGTTCGTTTTAAAGGACGTGGTTTTATACAATGTACAGGTAGAGTTAATTATACGGCATTTTCTAAGTTTATTGGTGAAGATTGTGTAGCTAATCCTGATTTAGTTTCAACAAAATATCCTATGGCATCTGCTGCTTGGTTCTTTGATAAGAATAAATTATGGTCAATATGTGATTTGGGATCAAGTGATGATGTTGTAACTAAGGTTACAAGACGTGTAAATGGTGGAACAAATGGTCTTGATTCAAGACTAGAAAGATTTCATAAATTTTGGGCTTTATTGAAATAGTCTAAGACGTAAAAAGGTGCAATCAAGCACCCTTTTTTTTGAAACCATTTTCATGGTTTAATTTTTCTTTAAAATCTAAAAGAAATTGACATTTTTCATATTCTTCTTTTGTTTTAAAATATAATAACATTTCATCAATAAACTCAATTGTATATGGTTTTAATTTCTCATCAAAAGGTTTATTATTTTTAATTCTACTGAAGCTATTATTTATTAAATAGTCATAACTATGTAATTTAATTTCCATTATTTATCTTGTTTACTTATGTGATCTAAGAACTTTTTTTCATGTTCTGAAAGGGTTTCATAACCAATTTCATTTATTTTATCTAATATTTCATTTAGATCTAATTTTCTTTCATTTTCAATAATTATTTTATCAACATCCGAATTATTATCATCTTGTTCTAATATATCACTGAAATTGAAGTTTTCTCGTATTTCTGATATTTTATTTTGAAAATCAGTTTTGGACATTGTATAACCCATTACTTCTATAGTATCATCTATGTCATTTGAATATATATTATATACCTCATGTATAATTTCTGTTTTTAAGTCTATATCTATTAAGTCGGATGTGTATAAACATTTATCATCTTTAAATATACAAAGCATTTGTTTATCTAGCATAAGAATAATTTTAACTTCTTTCCAGTCCTTTAATCTAGTGTCAATATAGATTGTATCATTAACTCTATTGATAAATTTTGTTTTACCAACTTTTAAATTATTTAAAACTTCATTAAATTGATCAGATACATCTTTAATTATTTTTTTATTTTGGAAATATTTCACACTTTTATTGAAAAAAGATGTAAATAAAATACCAAAAATAAATCCAAATCCTAATAAATTAATTGTAGTCATATTTTCCTATTTTTATATATTATATATATTTTTTCTAATTTTGATTAGTAAATCGTTAATAAAATCCATATCAACTTTATCAGGTAGATTAGAATTAGCGAATAATTCATCAATCTCTACCATTTCTTTTTCAACCTCATCAATTAAAGTTTGAAGATCAACTTCACCTCTTCTAATTGATATTAAGTATTTAGCATCATCACGTTTAACATTGATACCTTTACCTTCTGCTATTTCTCTTGCCATAGACATAAGACGTTTGGAGTGCATCATATTCTTACCATCAATTTTCTGACCGTGAGATTTGACATCGACCCATCTTGCTTCGTTTTTATTTGCTAACCAATCTTCATAAGATTTATAATCTTTACAATGTTCTGAATAACCGTCTTTATTATAAATAATATTACAGATTGGAGTTTCACCTTTTGGAATAGAAGAAAGTCTAAGAGCATTTGATTCAGCAACATTTTTACCTTCACCAACTTTAACAAGCCCTTTATAGCCAAAACCCATGGGTTCATTCTTATTGATTTGAATATTTTTTTGATATTCTCTAAGATCTTCGGGTATCGCTTCGCTGAAACAACTATAAGCAATCTTATCATGATAAACTGCATAGACATCTTTGGCATTTGGTACATTTACAACTCCACAGAACTTTTCTTCAAAACCCTTATCTTGGTTCCATTTTTTCCAAGGAATAGATTTTGATCCTTCAATAACATAAACAAAATCCAATACATCTTTACGAGTTACTTTATCTTTTTCCCAGTTTTGTTTTTTATTTTGACCTTTGGCTTTTTTAATTTGTTCGATTCCGTATCCCCCAAAAGATTTAGCACAAATTTTAGTGATAAATTTATCTCTATTATTTAGTACCTCATCAAAGATAGGATCTTTATAGATAATACAATCATCTGGTGTATTAAGTAATTCTAAAATATTTGGATTGTTTGATGATAATAAATCTAAAAATCTTTTTATTTCATATATAACGGTATCATTCTTATCATCATTTATTTGTTCTTTGTAATCAAATCCAAGTATATCATCAATCTTTTGAATAAATACACCTGCGTAGTCAGTATCTGAATTTTCAACATTAGTACCATATGCTTGTGATCCTCTAATAACTAGCAACAGGGGTTTGGCACCAGGTGATTTTTCTTGTATGAGTTTAAATAGTTGTTGTAGCATAGTTTAATAATTAATTATTTACAAATATAGTAATTATTTACAAAAGACCAAAGTAAAATTTAATATATAATAAAAAATAATAAAATTTTATGCCAGGAACAGGTAGTTATATTGGTCCAAATGTTAATTCTGATTATATAGGTGATATTGGTACTTTACTTTCGGAGATAAAGGATAATTCTTCGCAATTGATTAAACCTAAAGATGTTAGAGATTCTGTTTGGACGTTATGGAATAGAATTGATGATATTCAGATAATTGCTAGTCAATCAGCAACCTCATCAAATGCAGTTTACTATAGTAATAGTAATCCAACAACACAAACTGTTGGAGGTATTTCATTAGGTACATCATTTAGTGGTACATATTCTATTCAACAAATGTTTGATATGTTATTATATCCATATGTTGCACCAATATCAAGTATATCAATTCCTATTAACAACCCTAGACAATTTGGTGGATCAACTTCTGTTAGTATTAACTGGGTTGCAACTAAAACTAAAAATAATATAACGAGTATTAAAGTTGATGGTTTGACTGTAGCACCAACTGGTAATACTCAAACTGGTGTTAAAACATCTGTTGGTACTTATAGTCTTAATCCAGGTGTCCAAGAAGTTCAATCATTTACAATGTCAGTTGGTGATGGTACTTCAACTGTTACATCAACAACTACATTAGTTTGGCAAAATAAAATTTATTGGGGTAAAGTTGATTTAAGTACTTTATCTAATCCAAATCTAACAACTGATCCATCATATTCTAATTCTGTTGGTTCTTTTATAAGTGATAGTGTTATAAAATCATTAAATGGTGCAGGTGTATCACCTGGTTATGTGTTAACAAATACATTTTCAAAAACATATGCGAATATAAATGGTGGGGGTATGTATTTGGTATTTGCTTGGCCTAGTGTATTTGGAACTCCTAGTTTTGTTGTTAATGGGTTATTAAGTACAGCCTTTACAAAGGTTAGGGGTGTATCTAATTTAAATTCATTTACAAATGAACTTGGTTTTACATCTAATTATGATGTGTGGGTTAGTAACACTGCTCAAAATTCACCACTTACAATAATAATAAGTTAAAATAAATATAAGATATGCAAAATATAGGAACTTTAATATCATCATCAATAAGACCAAATAATACAAGTGATGCTATAGCAACCGTTTATGCTGTTGAAGCTAAAGGTGGTCATCATTCATATGCTTTATTAACTGATAGAGATTCAATTATTAAAGAAAGAAGAGAATGGGGTATGATTTGTAGTGTATACAATGATGTTAACCCATTGAATAATGGTACATATCAATTGAAATATGGTTATGTTGATTCTAATATAAATAATAATTTAAATTGGGTTAAATTCGTAACAGGTGGTTCATCTACTAGTGGTGATACTTATTGGTTAGATCCAATTATATCAGTAGCTAGTGTTGAATATATCTCTCCTAGTGATGGAGATCGTTATTTATTGGGTGATTCTCCAAGTGGAGTTAATTGGGGAGTTTTAGTTAAAGGTGATATAGTTCAGTGGAATGCAACTAAGGGTATTTGGGTAGTAACTACACCAAAGGATGGTATGTCAGTTAGAGTTAATAACCAAGATAATATAATATTTCGTTATGACTTAGGTAAGGGTTTTTGGGTAAAGGAGAAAGAGAATCAAATATTACCAATAAGTGCTGTTACTAGTGATGGTATTGTTTTCACATCTACTTGTGATAATTTATTTACATATCAACTTGATACGATATATATTGTTCAATTTTCTACTACTAATAATAGTACTACATTAACATTGAATATAAATGGATTAGGTGCTAAAACTTTGAAAAATCAGAGTAGTGCAGGTTTGGGTGATTTTGTAAAAGGTGAGATTAATCCTAATGTTTTGTATAATATTCAATATGATGGTACTTATTTTAGATTAACAAAACCTAGTAGTGATCCTACATTAGTTCGTTATAATATAAGACCAAATGAAACTGTTATTGTTCCGGCATATCAAGAGTATTTGGTCTATGGTGATATGGAAGTTGATGGTAATTTGAATATAGATGATAATGGTAAAGTAGTTGTTATTAATGGTTCTTTTAATATTGGTTTGGGTGGAACTGTATCTAATTCTGGTAATGTTCAACTTTTAAATATTCCATTGGGATTGAGTAATGGTTTAGTTAGTAAATATTCTGTTAGTATTTCATTGGTTTCTAACACTCCATATACGCTGACACATAATCTTAATTCATTAAGTGTTAGTGTTACATGTTGGAATGATAGCACACAAAATATGTTTTATCCATCTATAAGTAGAAGTGGTTCTAATAGTGTTTTGATTACTTCTACTAGTTCAGTATCAAGTGCTACTATAGTTGTTATGGGTTAGAAATTTAAAATTGTTTCTATATTTTCTAAATTAAATCCATCGAGTGGTTTACCACCATTTTTAAGATAGTTTTGATACATATCATTATAATCATCTTCCGAATAGAATTTATTATCAGATGCTAATATAACATCAGTATCGTGATAATTTATTGTATTTGGGCTTTTCTGTGTACCATATGATGGTCCAAAATAACTGAAGTTTGGATTTGTAGGTATTTCAGTACCTGATATGGATTCTTTCACAAATTTATTAAATCTTTTAATCTTCATTATTATTGGCTTCTATTTTTTCGTAATATTCATCTTGTATTTCAAGTGAATAACTTTTTTTTGTTATATTGTAAATTAAATTATATAGATATTTATCTTCTAAATTATGTTTTTCATTTCCTTTCATGAATATTGTTGCTAAGTCATTTTCAAAATCATTTACTATATTTATTATTTCTAATTTAAAAGCACCATTTTGGTCTTCTAAATTGCATATAATTTTGATATTAGAATTTAATAATTCCTTTATTTTTGATGATACTATATTTTTTGATATTAACATGTAATCATTTAAGATATCTACTTTGGTTGCTTCGTATAGGTCAATAAAATTTCTTTCCCTTTCAGAGAGCTTCTTCTTTTTAGAAATCTTTTCTAGAATTCTATCCAATTCTATATCTTTTAAAGACTCTCCTAGAAGATAATACTTAATTATCTTTTTTATTTTCATATTTTCTACTAACATATATATTAAGAAGTATAATTGATTTTTATATATACTATGTAAAAATTATATTAAATGATGGATAAGAAGTTACTAGAGGCACTCAATAATTTATCACTTGCACTGAGTGAGATATCAGAAGCATTAAAAAAGGATGATAAAGCTAAGAAATCAGCAACTACTGAGGCACTTCAGGGAGGTAATTTTATTAAAGAAATTAAAGAAATTAATATTGGTGTAAAAGCTCTGCAAAGAGATACTAAGGCAATATTAAAAAATCAACAAACTATTATAGAGCTTTCTAAAAAAAGAGGTGATACTAAAAATGAGTTTGAAAAGGCAGGTGGTGATAAAAAACAAGAAAGTAATATAAAAAAGGGTGTTGGTACAATACTACTTATAGCAGTAGCAGTTATTGCAATTGGTATGGCTTTTAAATTAGTAGGTGGTATAAATTTTCTATCTGTTATAGGTTTATCCATTGCTATGTTTATATTAGCTAAAACATTTGAAAAGATTAGTGCTTTAAAAATGTCTCTTAAAGATGCTGCTATTGTATCTCTAACTATGGTGATGATGGCAACTGCTGTAACTTTATCATCCTGGATAATGTCTTTTATAATACCATTGAGTTTGGGTCAATTATTTACAGCCGTTTTAATTGGTGTTGGTTTTTCTGCTATGGCACCAGCTATTATGAAAATAGCTAATGCTTTTAGCAAAATGGGTGTGGTTGGTATGATAAAATCTATTATAGCATTCCCTTTAATATTACCTGCAATTGCATTGGGTATTACACTTTCTTCATGGATATTGAGTGAAATAACACCAATTGGTTTAACACAGGCATTTACTGCCATATTAATCGCTGCAATGTTTACTGTTATAGCATTTGGTTTAAATAAAATGTTAAATGCATTAGGTAATGTTGGTATTTTAGATAGTGATTTCATAATAGTATTATTACCACTCATATTACCTGCAATTGCAATGGCAATAACTGCATCTTCTTGGATATTACAAAAGATAACTCCAATTGGTTTGATGCAAGCATTTACTGCTATATTAATCGCCTTAATGTTCACTGTTATATCATTTGGTCTTAAGGCGATACTACGTGCACTAAATGGTGCTAATCCACTAACCGCATTATTAATACCACTTATATTACCCCTAGTTGCTAAAGCAATTGCTATATCTTCTGAAATTTTATCAACAGTTAAACCTATGGGTATGGATAAATTCCTAACATCATTGGCCATTTCTGTTTTATTTATTGTATTTGCCATTACATTAAAAATAATTGGTAAGAATATTAAGAATATTAAGATGGTTGATGTTATTATTTTACCTGCATTATTTACTACTTTATCATTGGCAATTGCCTTATCTTCTGCAATATTAGATAAAACAACAGATATAAAGGGTGATAGGTTATGGAGTATACTTAAAATGGGTATTATTATGGCGATATTGACTATTGCATCATTGCCTGCTTATTTGATGATTAAAAAAATGAAATTGGGTATTGATGATATTGCTAAGGGTGGTCTTCTTATATTGGGTATTGCTGCTACTATAATGTTAGTATCACATATATTAGCTGCAGGTGATTATGGTGATTATCCCACTACTAAATGGATAACAGGTGTTGGTTTATCAATACTTACATTTGGTGCTGCTATAATTGGTTTGGGTCTTTTGGCAACATCTACGGCTGGACTTGGTGTAGCTGTTATATTATCTGGTATACCTTTGGTTTTATTGGTAGTTGGTAGTATTGTTGCTGCTGATAAAATATTATCCAATGGTACTTATGAAAAATATCCTAGTTTAATTTGGGCATTTTCAGTTTCTAAGGTTATGAGAACTTTTGGGACATTGGTTGGTTTGTTGGGTATTATGCCCAAATCTTGGGTTAAAGATGGTATAAGTGCAGTTAATATGATTAGTCAATCTATTGTATCTGCTGCTTGGGTGTTTAGTGGTGCTAGTGCTGCATTTACGGGTGGACCATCAAAAGAGTGGGCAGAGAGTATTGGGGTAGCAATTGGTGCATTCTCACCTGTTTATAAGATGTTGATGAATAGTGGTATTCTTAAATTATTTGGTGTTAGTGGTGTTAGTCCTAAGGATTTTGCTATAGCAATAAGAACAATATCAGGTAGTATAGTTGATGCTGCAATATATTTTAATAGTCCTGCTGCTAAAGTTGGTTTTAGTAATGGTCCATCAAAGGAGTGGTCTGATGGTGTTGGTAAGGCAATTGGTGCATTCTCACCTGTTTATAGAATGTTGATGAATAGTGGTATTCTTAAATTATTTGGTGTTAGTGGTGTCAGTCCGAGTGATTTCACTACTGCTATAAGAACAGTGTCCCAAGGTATAGTTGATGCTGCTGGATTTTTTAATACAGCGGGTGCAACTTTTTTGGGTGGTCCATCAAAGGAGTGGTCTGATGGTGTTGGTAAGGCAATTGGTGCATTCTCACCTGTTTATAAAACGTTGATGGATAGTAGTTTAATAAATCTTTTGGGTGGTAAGGGTACTACCGCAGAAGATTTTGGGAATGCTATAAGAATAGTTTCAATGGGTATATTTGATGCTGCTGAAATATTTAATGGTAAGGATGGTAAAAATGCATCTTTTGGTGGTGTTTATCCAACAAAGGAATGGTCTACTGGTGTTGGTGGTGCACTTGCTGCGTTCGCACCAGTGTTTAATGCATTGAGTGGTAAGGGTTGGTTTCAGAGTGCTAAAGGGGTAATAGGTGATATGATATCTGGTGTTAAAATGATATCTTCTGCAATTGTTGATGTTGGTCAAATATTTGCTCAGTCAAAGGTGAGTTGGGATCCAAATACTGTTCCTAGTCAAGAATGGGGACATAATGTATTTAATGTTTTTAAATTATTTTCTAGATTACACTATGTAGTTTCTAAAAGTGGTATTAGTGGATCTGGTTCATATAAAACAGTTGATTCTGCTAAAAATTTAGTTAAATTTGCCAAAGAGTTGTCAAAGGGTTCTAATGCATTTAAAGTTAAAATTGATCCTGATTTTATGAAAAATATGTCATCTAATATTCACTATTATATGGCACTTGCTAACAAATTAAACAATGGTGCTAATTTAAAAAATTTAATTAAAGGTGCTGTTTTTGGTGATCCAATGTCTTATGTTGCTAGTAGTATGACTAAATTGGCCATAGCATATGATAAGATGGCAAATTCGTTGATGAGATTCAATAGAGCAATTAATTCCTTGGATGAGAAGAAAATTAATACATTTAAAGGTCTTAATAATAATATGATTAAAAGGGGTATAAAATATTTAGAAGGTAGTTCTAATAATATTAATATGCCTAATCAAAATCTACCAAATAATAATTTATTTGGTTCTATGGTGAATACTTTGTCACCAATGTCTGTCCCTGGTGATAAACGAAAAGATGCATCTAAAAAAGAACCTAGGGGTAAACATGGTACTACAAATGAGCAATTTGATAAAATGATTGATTTATTATATAAACTTATAGGTAATAGTAGGTACTTAGATAAGTATTTAAAAGAGAAATTAGCTGGAACAGAGGGTGATAATTTTCAATAAAAAGTAAACATTTTAATTTATTTTAATATAAATGATATGGAAAGAAATATATCATTTTTTAAAAAACTTAAAATATATTCTCAATATAAAAAACTTATAAAAGAGAATAGACTAGACTTAGAGAATAGGTTCAATCTTAGGATTGATGAAGCTAATCGTTTATATACTGTTATAAATGTGCCACCTGATATAGTAGGTGAGGCATACTCTTTGAAAAAATCAGATATTGATAGAATTGCAGAGAATTTTATAAAAGAATATTCTAGTGAACTAGGCACTTTTTTGAATTCAAAAGGTCTTAATGAATTGTATGATTTTTATGATTTGAAAAAGGTTGATAAGTATTCATATTTAGTAGTAGTTGGGTTTTCTATGTTTAGAACAGACGAACGTAGAGCACGTATATATAAAATATGGATACCTATTATTTCAGCATTAGTTATTCTAGGAACTTTATTTTTCACTTTAAGATAAACTTTTTAAACAATATACATTATAAATTAAAACTAATATTTAAAAATTATGGCAAAAGAAACAAAAGAAACGTTTTATGAATTAGACGAAACAACAGAGGAATTATTTATGGAAGTTTTTAATAAAAAAACTATTCCAGTTAACCTTAAATTCCTTTTTATTGGTAATTCTAAACAGAAACAATTAGTAAAAGTTAAAAAAATTGCAGATGATTATGCATTCGCACTAGGTAAAGAGTTAATGATTTCAATAAATGAAGATTTATTGAATGTTTTTGATGATGAATCTGTCACTATTCTAATTGAACAAGAAATTGATAAGATCACTGTTAATATGGAAAGTGGTAAAATTAAATTAGTAGGAACTGATTTGAATACATTCTCTTCTATTGTGAACAAATATGGTGTGGATAAGGTTAGTCGTGCAAATGCTGTTGAAATCTTATATGTAGAGCAACAACAAGATGCAAAAACTGATGAGGAATTTATTATTTAATTATTATGATAGGAAATAGATATATAAATGCTTTACGAAAAAAGTATGAAGCAGAAATGGCAGAAGCTGAGGCTAATTTAGGATTATATTTATCTAATAGTAACTTAGCTGCAATTGGTGAACATTCTGATTTAATGGAGGAGCAAGATAAGTGGATTGAAAAATACACAAATGCAAAAGATAAATTAGAAACATTGAATTCTCTAAATTTCAGAGATGATTCAAATGAAAAAATAAACAGCTAGTCTGTATAAAAATAAAATAAAAATATATGTCAAATATACAAACAAATGTAGTAAAACCAGAAGTTAAGATTACTCTTAATGATAAAGATTATTTCTTATTTGCTGAAGGTGATGAGAATATCTTAGAAAACAATGTATCTAACATTGAAAATTTCATCAAACAAGATGGTAAAGGTAAATCTGAGGATGTTAAAAATCAACTTTATGCTGATGCTCAAAATTTATGGAGAGAATATGCTGATTCAATGAAAACTGTTAAATATAATTTTCATTTGAATAGACCACAATGGAAATTCTTAACTGATCTTTTATTATCTAAATTAGAATATGATGTTAATACTGTTTTCTTTGCTATTGAATTAACTCATTTATTGGGATCAATGAGAGAAACTAGTAAATATACAAATGATACTGATTTGCAAGCGTTTCCAGTGACTGCAACTGAAATCACTTATGTTTACCATTTGATTTCTAATCATAAAATTAAAGGATTAACAAAAGATGCTTTCTTATTTAGTGAAGTATTAGTTAGAATTGGTAATATTAGTAAAGTTCTTAACTATTATGATGCTCTTGGGAAAAGTTTATCAAGTGATATCCAAGATTGGGTTGCAGCTTTTGAAGATGGTGTAACAATTGAAGGTAGAGAGACTGAAACTGTTAATGGTGAGGTTTTAGAACCAGAAAATACAGAAAGTGCTAATTAATTAGCACTTTTTTAAATTATATAGTAGTTAGATGAATGTGTTAAGTCTTTTTGATGGTATGTCTTGTGGGCAAATTGCTCTAAATAGAGCTGGTATGGAGTATAATAACTATTATGCTAGTGAGATTGATAAACATGCTATCAAAGTGGCTAATCACAATTATCCAAATACTATCCAAATAGGTAGTGTTTTGGATGTTAAGGGATCTAATTTACCTAAAATAGATTTATTGATTGGTGGTAGTCCATGTCAGGGTTTCAGCTTTTCGGGGAAACAATTAAATTTTGAAGATCCTAGGAGTAAATTATTCTTTGAGTATGTTAGATTGTTAAAAGAGTGTGAACCTAAGTATTTTTTATTAGAAAATGTTGTAATGAAAAAGGAGTATCAAGATGTTATTAGTGAGCATCTGGGTGTAGAACCTATTTTGATTAATAGTAGTCTTGTTTCTGCACAAAATCGCCAACGATTATATTGGACTAATATACCTAATATTCAACAGCCTGATGATAAGAATATTAATTTGGTTGATATTTTAGAAGATGATGTTATGATAGGACCTAGTGCAATAAGGGGTAGAAGATTGAATAAGGCAACTATACTAGGTAGAAGATTAGATGATAATGGTATTAGAAAGGATTATGATAAAGATGTACCCATGACACAATGTCTTGAAGTTAGAGCTACTAACAGAAATAAAAGTAATTGTCTAACTACGGTTGCTAAGGATAATGTTTTAACTACAATGCCAGTGGGTCGTCATCCTGATGCTTTTAAATTACAATTACCATTTAGATATTTCAATACCGGTTTCACTACTCTTATATTTAAATCAAAGGAACATTATGAAGAATTAAAGAAACATTTTGATGTAAATTTTAAAGGTAAAAGTGCTGCTGAAATTGATGAGTTATCAAAGGGTATGGATTTGAGTGTGTATAGTGGTGTTAGATATATGAATAATAGGGAACGTGAGTTTTGCCAAACTGTTCCGAGTGGATATACTGATAACTTAACCCAAAACGAGGCAGCTTGTATATTGGGTGATGGTTGGACTGTTGATGTGATTGCTCATATATTTAAAGGTTTAAAATAATAAAAACCCCTTAGAAAATTCTAAGGGGTTTTTGTTTATATTATTGTTATTGGAACAAATGGTCCAATTTGTTCTATAGGTACGACCTTATCTGTTAAATCTTTTATACCTCTAATCTCATAGTTTTTCTTATCATTGTAAATAGAACCATAGCCATTATCACTTGTGATTTCAATTGTTATAAATGGGTCTAAATTTGAATCTATTGTGAAATTGTATGGTGGTATTTGGTTCAATAATGTAGTTGATTGTGTCACACCAATACTATATGTTGTTGTTATTCTTCTATATTCATCTATTGTTTGTATTGGTTCATAATTAATTTTAGACCACTCTGTTATATCTAACCAATTTGCATTATCACCTTGATCTAATACTGGTGGGTTTATTGAAGCAGTTGATCCTAAACCACTATATACATAAATTCTATTAGAATATTCAGCTAAACTAGTAGGTGTATATGTTATATTAGAAGACCAAGGTGATACACTATCATATTTTTGTGGATTATTTGTCCTGTTATTATTGATAGTGGATTCGTATAAGTAATCATAATATATAATTTTATCACCTTTTTGGTAACTAGTGAATGGTGTCCATTCTTTATATGTTTTATAAGTTCTTATTTTAATATTAAAATAATCTGGTAATTTAAGTTCTACACCATTGAATGGTTTGGGTGGTGTGGTAAGACCTGTTGGGTTCTTATCTGCTCCTACACCATCTATAATTGAATAAAAATCAATGACACAATTATATACAGTTGATCCTGTGTTTACCGGCATTAGATATGCTTCATTTAGTTTACCTGTTATTGGTGTCATATTTTCATTAATGTTAAATATTCTAACGTCATGCATTTTATGTGTTATTTGATTACCTCCTTTAAAGTAAGTCTTACCTGTTATATCTAATATCTTATGTGTTAAAGGTATTATATTTTTTGAAAGCCAATATTTAAGACCTTGTAATTTAATCGTTACATCATCAATACTATATGTTAGAATATTATTACCACTTTTATCAGTTATATCGTAAGTTAAATTAAGAAGATTTGTTTCTTCATAATTGGTGTTTGGGTATGTGTGTTTTAAGAAATCTCCATCATTAGACCAACCTTGTATTGAGTTATCAAATATATCAGGTATTTCAACCTTGAATAGTTTAGAGAAATCTTTTGATTGTGGGTTGATGTTTCTATAATATTCATTTAATTCTAAGTCATTATATCCAAAGAAATTAATTGCATTTATTATTGATTTATATGCACCTATATATGGGTATATAAGATTTTTATTCATCAACATTTCTTTTCTCTTTATGTTTAAGAAATTCCAATCAATACCACCCTCTAATATATCATAATCCTTGAATATGAAAACTTCATGAGGTCCGATGTTTTTACCTATATTATTAAGTTGTATTTTATATCTAAAATCTTCTATTTCAGTTTGTGCATATGTATTAAATCTACCAATTTCTCTATCTATTATTTGAAAGGTAGTTTTTAGATAAGTGTCTTTTCCTAGTATTGGGTAATCTTGTATAATAGTACTTTCTTGGTATAAATAATCTGATGTGATATTAAAAAAGTCCAATATTAGTGTATTTGTGTATATATCTCTTATTTTGAATAATGATCCATTATTATGTGATATGTACTGGTTATTTATATTGGAAACATCTTTTATATACAAAACAATGGTTTGCTCTTGTTTTAATCCTTTATTAGTAAAAGTTTCATCAGACATGTTATTTATTTTAATTTGTCCATATGTTAAACCAGTTGAATCAACTTCGGTTGAGAAAGTTAATATAGTGTTATTGGTTGATGTACTTGTTATGTTAAACTCAATAGTTTCTTTTTTATAAAGTTGTAGTATTGATTGTTTAGGACCTTCATCTTCTGATTTAAAACCTATGAACAATTGCATAGCTTCTGGTTCACTATATATATTCACACTATCATTTATATAATCTAAATTTTGTGATATTGTATCAAAAACTGTTTGTTGGTATTGTGGTATTGAAACTTTTGTTATATCACTATTTGGATATTTATTTAATCCAACATCTAATAAAGGTTTTGGTCCTGTGTATGAATAACTACCTATTGTTTGTAATTGGTCACCTGTCATATCATATAGGAAAAAATCCGGAGTTTGATCATCAATCCATTTCCAATAAAATTGAACCTGTGTATCATTGATATAATTCTCTCTAGGTCTTCTAAGATATTCTCTTGATTTTAGCCATATATCCTCATGTGGTGTATATTCACTATGTAGTGTTCCATAATTCTGATCTTCTATTGATATAGAATTAGTAGTTGTGGTTGTAATGTTTGTTTCTATTGTAGTTGTAATTTCAACAACATTATTTATACTTGGTTGTATAGCACATACCGAGTTTCTAGCTGGGTTATATATTATTTTAGTGGATATTGCACTAAAATGTGTGGTTTCTATATTCCAACCATTTGATGGGTTTATTGTTAGTATTGAATTGGTTGTTTGTGATGTTAGGTATACCATTCCATCATATTGGTTTAGTGTTATATAACCATAGGCATCAATATTTTCACTTAGATTTAAATTATTATTTAAATCAAAAGATTTAAATGAATTTTCATCAGATATATTTACTTCACCTGTTAAATTGTTATATAGCATATCAGTGAATGGTGTTGGTGAAATATTATCAATTTGTGATATAGTATTATCATTTATTTTATATAGATATGAATTATCATAGATATATATTGTATCATTGATAGGTTCGTAGAATATAAAATCTATTTTTAAATTAGGTATGTTGTATGTTTGATATATAGTCCTATTTAAATTTATAACTAATATATCACCACTATCAGTGGTTATGAAAGTTGTCTCACTTTTTGTATTATATGTTAATTTACCAGTTTTTGTATCTGTTGATGATGGTGTTGTTATTGTTACAACTAGTGTATTGGTGTGATCATATATTGATATAGTTGGGCTATTTTCGTATGTTATGTAAATATCACCATTTGTTGATATTGACATATCATATGCTATATTTGTAAGTGATATATTATCAATTATAACATTTATTAATGGATCTATTACCCAAATATTTGTTTTTGATAAACAGTATAGATAATTATTATAATTATTGAACTGTATTTTCAAACTATCTATATTATTTGGTAAATCAATATAAGATTTATATGTAAAATTAATTGCATCTAATATTACTAAATTTTCACCAAGTATGTATATTGAATCTGATAGTTGGATATATACTAAATCAACCATATTTATTGATCCTTGTATATTATTTAAGTCTATATTAGTATTTTGATAAGTTGATAAATTTAAAAACATTGAGAAAGCAGTGTTATCAAATTGATTTAGATCAAATGGGCTTGAACCACTTCCTGATACTATAGGTGCACAGGCGGTTTGACCAAATCCAGTATTGAAGGCTAGTGTTACATATGGTGATGTGTTACAAAGTGAACTTGTTGAGCCCCAAAATGGTCCTTGATAGCTTAAGTTAAGGGTATTTTGATCTAAATATTGTATTGTGTATTCTTGATTATCATATGGGTATAATGTGTTATTCAATGAGAAAACCATACCTGTTGCAAAACCAGCATCTTCAAATGATGCTGTTGCTGTGCTCGGTAATACAACTTCATTTGATGATATTAAAGTACCAATTGATCCCGGTAGTTTATTTGTGATTATATAATCATCTAAACCAGGTATATTTAATTTTCCATTTTGTATTGTGTATTCAAATATTATATCGGTTCTAGTTATATCAAACTTTAAAAGATTGTTTATATTAGTAGGTATAAGTCCAAATGTTGTTAAGTATTCACCATAAGTATTTACCCAAGCTTCTAATGTAGCTGGTATATCAGCCACTTTATATGATGCAGTTCCTGATTGTGTTGCAAATATAGTTGATTGTTGATAATCTTTATTATTTATTATTATATTTATATAACTACCTATAGAATTGGGGTTAGTAAATAATATTCTAGAATGTTCAATGTGGAAACTCGCAACAGATCCAACTTCAACACTATTTAATAACATTGGTACATTTGGGTATTGTGATTTAATAATAATAGAATTGAAATATAATGATGATGAGTTTCCAATATAGTCAAGTTCAGCATTTATACCTAATAAATTTAATTGTATATAATATCTATCCAACCAATTTCTGATGGTTCTATCAATGGTTCTTTCCATGTCAATAAACTCTCCACTAAATATGAAATCAATCTCTTCTTGGTATACTTCTTTGTTTAATGTTATTTTTATACCAAAATCATCTAATTCATCAAATACAATATTGTATTTAAAATTTTCACTTAAGTTATAATTTAATTCAGAAGTTAATTCTTCTGATACTTCAATTAATCGTTCATTTGTTTTATATATTTGTCCAATTGATTGTGTTAAACTATTTGCGTAAAAATTAACCTCAGCATAATTACTTGGATATATTAAATCAGCTTTTAGTGCACCATCTTTATAATATAAATCTATATTAAATGAACTAAAATCCGAACTAAATAATTCTGCTGCTGATGCTAATGTTATTACTGAGCTTTGTGTATATCCATAATTGAAATATAGTATATTTGATGTTAAATATGCTTGTGAGTTTAATAGTGTCTCATTATATGTAATTTGATCCACTATTACATAATTTGAAGGTTTCCAATAGTATGTATTATATGGATTAACATTCAGTGTATTAATATCTGCATAGCTTTGTGTATAAGCTAATACACATTCAAATATTTTATTATCATATAATACTTGTGATTGTGTTGCGTAAAAAGTTTTTTGTGTGTTTGATATAAATGATTGAATATCAGATACCATTAGGAAATTAGTATTTAAAGTAGATCCAACAATTTTAAATTCAGTGCCTGGTTTTATTATATCAGGTAATCCTTTTTGGAATATTATTCTATTATCATCGGTTATTGTGATTGCTCCATTATATATGTTTGGTAGATCTGTTTTACTTTTATACTCTATTATTAAATCTTGATTATCAGGTAGATTATTTACATAGTATTCATAATTAACACTATCTGTTAATTCGAAGTCAGTAACAGTTACAACACTGTCATTACTTTTACTATTTACTATATTCAATTTTTTACCATTGTAAAATTTATCATAGAAATTTGGCTCAGACCAATAAGATAAATTGTTATTATAATTAGAATCTATATAATCATAAACACCGATTGCATTTATTCCTGTTAAATATAACAATGGGGTATTGTTGTTTATATAATTTGATTTATTTGTATAATCTGTATAATAATTTGTTTCAAATGATGCATTGTCAATATCACTAATGATCATTATTGCTCCTTTTTTATTAGCAACAACCGTATATGCTTTGTTACTATTGGTAAATTCCAAAAATGAATTATTGAATTTAACAACTGAACCAATTGGAAATAGTGTATCAAAATTATCCCCATATATCCATTTTGAGTGGAAGTCTGGATCATTATTAACTGGCTCAATCATTGTGATTGGGTATGGATTCTGTGTCCCACTATAGAAATGGAAACCATACTCATTGAATAGTTGGAATTTATTTAAAGATAATACACCCGGATCTTCAAATTCAAATGAAGGAATTCTTTCCATTGTGTATATTCCATATGTTTTATATGTATCTGATGAATTTTCATCAAAAAGGATATCTCCTTCAAATCTATCAGTTGTATCATTATAGTTGAAGTTTAGTGAATCTCCTTGGCTATTGAAGAAAATTAGATTTTTATGATTAGACATTTAATATAAATACTTTTTGTTATATATTAAAAAACCATTTCTTGGTATTTAAAAATAATATATAGTATATAAAAAAAGAATTATTATATGTATATTAAAAGATTTAATGAAACTAAATCTAAAGAAGATGAGGTTACAAGTGTTGATATTAAATCATTTGAGGATGATAAAGATGTTATTGGTTTTGCAAGAAATAATGATGAATTAACAGATGCTGCCGAGAAAAAACTTAAAAAGGAAATTCAAAATGATGGTGGTACACCTGGTTTGAAAACTGCTATTAAAAAATTTGAAGATTTTTCAGTTAAGATAACAATTGATGAAGATGGTGAAGCTTCAGTTGAAACAGGAGAAGGTGATAATTGTGCTGAAGAATGTTGTCAAGAGTGTGGTTGTGAACCATGTGAATGTCAAGGTGATTTAGAACCTAATGTTGTTTGTAATGCTTGTAATTGTGAACCTTGTGAATGTGAACAAGAAGTAGTTCCTAATGATAATGTTGTTCCATTTGCTGATTTTTTAAAAGGAATTTTATAATATGAAACATTTAATAAATTTTGATAATTTTTCAGAAAGTTTGAAATATCATTTGGTTAATGCTATGCCAATAACTGAAAATGTATTTAGACCAGGTTCGGATAAATTCTTTGCTATCTTAGAAGAAACTAGGAATTTATATGATGGTGGTTTATTAGAACTTAAAGGTATTGATAAAGAACTTTATGAAACAACTGATATTGGTAAGTTTGGTATCTTTGAGGGTGATAGAGTTGCTTTAGATATTCCAATGGAGGTTATTGAAGAATTAAATGAAGCTGAATACCATGGTAAAGAAGTAGAACTTAATAAACCTATGCGTGGTGGTAGTAAAAAATATCACGTATATGTAAAAGATCAAAAAACAGGTAATATTAAAAAAATAGCATTTGGTGATGTTCATGGTGGTTTGACTGCTAAGGTTAGTGATCCAAAGGCTAGAAAGGCATTTGCAGCACGTCATAAATGTGCTGCAAAGAAAGATAAGACTACTGCTGGGTACTGGGCATGTAGAATTAATAAATATGGTAACCTTTGGAATAATAAAACATATCCTGGATACTGGTAAAAAAAAAAATAAGATTTATGAAATATTTAAAAACATATGAAAGATTCAACTTAGTTGATAGTTCTGATAAAGATAACTTCCTATTGATATTTAATTCTTTGTATGAAAAGCATCTATCTATAGATGAGAAATTATTAATTGAGGTAAATTATGGTTTAATTAATGAATCTTGGTTTTCTGATTTGGTTGATAAGGGAAAAAGAAAGGTTCTTAAAGTTGCTTCTGATGCCGGTAATTTACTTGTTGATTTAGCAACAAAGGCAAAAGATATATTAGATTTTGCTAAACAATTAGCAAATAAAATTGGTGATTATGTTAAGGGGCAATTTAATACTATAAAAGATAGAATAAAAAATTATGCAATGAAAGATTCTGATTTTGGTAATGTTATTCTTGATTTTTTAGAGAAAAAGAAATCTGTTAAGCTAAAATCATATGTTTTAGATATATCTGGGTTGTTAAAGTATATTATTTCCGGACAAATGATAATTGATTTAGTAACCAGATTATCCGAAGTTTTTTCAAAAGTTTTAAATCTTGGTACAAATGAGGGGATATCTTATTTACAAGATGAATTTTTATTTGAGGCTGAAGAAACAGAAGAAAAAAAATCTTTTTTACAAAGATTGGGTGAGAGGGTAATGTCATTTCCACCATTTTCTTGGATTCCAAAAATTGAAGAGTTGATGAAGAAGGGGATATCAACTCTTGGTAAAATAATTGATAGATTTTTTTCTTGGATTACAACAGGTAAAGATTCGATGAGTAAATTCGTAAAAGGTATTAATTTTATATTTCAAATTTTAGAACTATTTATACTTTATAAAATAGCTGGTAAAATAGATAAGTTTAAAGAGCTTTTGAGTAAAGCTTCTGGTTTAGAAGAATTGACAAATCAATTAAAGAATAAGACCATGTCTGAGATTTGGAGTAAGTGTGGAATAAGTCCAGATGAAATTACTAATAAAGTAAAAGAAGCTATTAAAAAAATTCCTTATATAGGTGATATTTTATCTATTTTAGATTCACTTGTTATGTCAATTGGTATTTATCTATCAGTTGAGCCAATTTTAAAAAAAATATGATATAAAATATGAAATATTTAAAACCATATAAGATATTTGAATCAGTTAATAGAAAGTTTATTAGTGATTTTCTATTTGACTTTGGTTTTATGATTACTATGAAGTTTTCTCAAATTACTAAAATGGGTATTGATGAGTTAGCAACCAAAGAACTTTCTTCTATGATGAAGAGATTAAGAGAACCTCTTATAAATGGTAAAAAATATACAGATTTGATTGATAATGTAAATGATCTTTATAAAAGTCCTAAAATGTTATCAGCTTTGTTTGGTCAAATAAGAGAGCTATTGATTTATATTGAGCCTAGAATTAAAAAGTTTGTAGTTGAAGGTGATGGTAAGGATAATTGGTTAGAAAAAATTAAAGAACTAAAAGAAAATTATAAAAAAATTGTATCATAATGTTACCATTTAAAGAAATTAAAATAAGTGATAATACATTTATCAGAGAGTTTGGTCAAGATACCGACTCTGGTGAAAATTATTTCAACAAAACACCGAGATAGAGAAGACACCTTTTAATATATACTTTATGAATTTAGAAATAATATACAAAAGTATATGTGATCGTGGTCAAATTAGAGTATTGGATAAATCAGTATATACTGAGAAGCATCATATAATACCGGTTTGTATGGGTGGTGATAATAAAAAAAACAACCTAACAAAACTGACCGCTAAAGAACATTTTATCTGTCATAAAATATTATGTAAACTATATCCAGATAATGAAAAGTTGAGATATGCTTTTTGGGCTATGTGTAATCAGAAAGTTAATAGAAATTATATTGTATCCTCAAGAGATTATGAATTTGCTAAACTTTTGTGTCTTGAAATGTGGAAAAGGCCAAAATCTAAAAATGTGATTAATAAAATAATTGAGACAAAAAAATATAATAAAGTTTTAAGACAATTAAATGGTGAAAAAATCAATAGAGAACAAAATGGTGAATTAAATCACAATTTTAATAAAAAATGGATAACTAATATTTTAACTAATGAGTCTAAGATGATAATGGGTGATATTCCGGATGGGTGGAAATTAGGTAGAGTTAAAATTGGTAGTTTGGGTAAATCTAATTCAATTGGTAAAAAATGGTATCATAATCCAGAAACAAATGAGGAAAGATACTTTAGTGGTGATGCTCCTATGAATTGGATAAGTGGTAGATCTAAAAATATAAAATTGGGTGGTGATAATTTATCTGGTAAAGTTTGTTATTTTAATACATCTTTAAATAAAGAAAGATATTTTAGTAATAGTGATGTAATACCTAATGGTTGGATAAAAGGTAAATTAAAAAGTAGAGTTTGGTTTTATAATCCTGAGTTAAATGTTGAGAAGTTATTTAATTTGGACTCGGTGGAATTTGGATTTATTAGAGGTAGATTGTCCAAATTACCATTTAGTGAAGAGATTAAAAACTCAAATGAATCTATAAGAATTTTTAAAAGTGATATAGATGATGAATCTCTTATGTGGCATAGAGACCGAGAAGATCGTATAATTGAATCTATTGGTGATACTGATTGGATGATACAATTAGATAATGAACTTCCTAAGAAGATTGGGGGTGAAGTTTTTATACCAATGGGTATTTATCATAGATTGATTAAGGGTACTGGTGACTTAAAAATAAAATTAATAAAAAAAGACCAATAAAATTATTGGTCTTTTTTATTATAATTAATCTAATTGATTTACTACGTTGTCTATAATCATATTCTTCATATATTCTTTACCTTCTTCATCGCTAAATCCTTCCACTGAATCTGGATTTGAAATTACTATTAAACATAAATAATCACTTTTATATTAACTATTAATCTTCTCTTTTGTGAAGTTTGCTTTCAACATCTCTTTATTTTCAACAAGTGTTTCTTTTTCATTCATTAAGTTGAATACGAATTCCACTTTATCTCTTTTTGATTTGTTTTTGATTTCGTTTACTAATTCTTGATTTTCCATTTTTTATTTTAATTTTATAATGTAAATATATGAATATTTTTGATAAAAAGTATTTATTTTTTATTTTTTAGATTTATTATATTGCCAATGAATATAATTGTTATTGCTAACCATAATGGTGATAATACAATTGACCAAGACCAATTTATGGATCCGATCAGTTTAAGGATTATTAATACAATTAATAATGGTCCTAAGAAGTTTACTCTTTTCATATTTTTAAGTTTTAATGTTTATAATACAAATATAAACATATGTACTGAAATATAAGTTCAGTTTGAATTTTAATCAACTTTTGATTTGTAATTTTCATTATAAATTCTAATTACTTCATCAAATTCTTTTAGAATACCATTTTTATAGTTTTCATTTTCATAATTTTGTTTCTGAATATATTCTCTGATATATGATTCATATTCTAGTTGAATTGATATATCAATTAAACCATCTTCTGTTTCAACTGATTCAATGATCGGTTCACCCTCATCGTTTGTTTTAACTATGTCGTCTATATATTCAACAGATGCAAAATTACCATTTTCTAACATCGCTTCTAATTTTCTACGTAATTTTCTATTACTAACTAATAAGTTATTTGATATAGATAAATCTATGTAATCTTTTGTATTTTTTAATGTGTCTAAATCATCAATAGATTTTTCATCTACTACTCTATATTTTTTAAAAACTGGTGATACATTATTTGGTATGAAATCAATACTACCAGTATCTAAATCAAGTGTAGTTACACCCTTTTGGTCACCAATATCATTTCTATCCATTTGCCATAAACTACCTATGAATTTGAAATTAGCATTCGTTTGTTTGATGTGCACATGTCCACTGAATACTTCTTTATATTTATTAAATTCATGTACATCTATTTTATCATTATTTCTATGGGCTACTGAATTTAAGTGCATTCTACAACCATTTAAATCAGAGTGACAAAATAGATAGTCACCAGGGTTATTTTCTATACATTTGATTAGTTCTGTTCTTTTTTCAACCCAAGGTATTAGTATTAAATCCTTATCTTGGATTCTTATCTTACTTGGTTTTTCATATACTTTTATATTTTTATTTATATATCCGAACAATCTAACCGAATTAACTTCGTTGGATCCTTTGTTCCATAGATCATGATTCCCGACCATTATGTGAATTGGTATGATCTCTGATATATCTTTTAATATCTTTTCTACTTTATTTATTATATTTATGGGTATTGCTGTTCTATTGTCAAATAGATCACCTAAATGTATAAGTATATCACCTTCTTTTGCATTTTTTTTTAATTCTGGTATTAAAAAATTATAAATTGTATTCTCCATCATATTTAACCATTTATCTAAATTATTCAGATAAATTCCAAAATGTGTATCAGTGATCATAAAAACTTTCATAGTAAAAATATTATTTTTTGTATAAATGTGTATAGGGACACATTATTACTTTATATATATTATATGGAATATGATAAAATAGTTTATAATGAATACTTTGTATATTTTCTAGGATTTTTGTGGTCTGATGGATTTGTAGAAAGAAAAAGGGTTGGTATTGAGATTGTTAAAGATGATGCGATTAAGATAGTTGATGATATCAAAAAGATTAACTTCTTAAATATATGTACAATGGAGAGACATCGTGAAAATAGGAGACCACAAATGACAATTTACTTTTGTAATGTGGAATTTTATGATAGTTTTATATCTAAATACTTCATTAATAAATCTTATAATTCACCAAATGCTCTATTAGAATTGATACCTGATGATTTTAAAAGATTTTTTTATCAGGGATTGATTGATGGTGATGGTTGTTTTTATTTTAATTTGAAGAATAAAACTAGACAATTTTATGTAAGCTCTTGTTATGATCAGGATTGGACACATGTGGTTAATTTATTTGATTCATTATCTATAACACAATATGAAATAAGAAAGATTGTAAATAAGAATGGTAATAGATCATCTTATATTAGAATTAAAAAATATAAAGAAATTGAAGTGTTGTATAATTATTTATACCCGAATGGATTTGAATTTGGATTGAAACGAAAGTATGATAAATGTTCTGATATAATAAACAATCCTCCAGTATATAGTTCAAATAAATCTAAAATAAATATAGAAGAATTAAAAATGAATATTGAATTTGGTATGAAAATAATGGAATTATCTAAGATATATGATTGCGAATGGCGAAAAATATATGATTGTTGTAAAAAAAATAAAATAGAATATCCTAAAGGTTTCTTTTCTGGTATACCTAGTTATGTGATTAAAAAACCTAAAATTAGTAGATTTTTGCCATATGAAGACGCTAAATTATATGTTCAATGCTTAGGTATTAAAAATCAAAAAGAATGGAATATTTATTCTAAAAATGGTAAACCAAGTAATATACCAAGCAACCCTGTAAGTGTTTATAAAAATTCAGGGTGGGTATCTTGGGGTATTTGGTTGGGATATCAATAAATAATAACATAGTTTAATATAATTCTCAGCGAAAATGGAAAAAAATAGGTTTTTTATTATAATATATACATTATATAAAATTGTAAAAACAAGAGGTAAAAATATTAAAATATATACTTTATGATTGTTTAACAATTAAATAAAAAATAATTAAAAAAACATGGCATTACCACATTATACGCAGTTGCAGGGAGTTGGATCACCAGGTGGTCCAGGTACTTTACCTGATGAAGTAGTATACACTAATCTATTTGAGATTACATTTATCTTACCAGTTATTTTAGTAGCTCAAAAAAGAGATCCTATTTTACTTTTAGAGAACGCTACTAAAATTGATTTATCAAATTTAACTAGTTTTGATGTTACTGCAAAAGAGCAAAGATTTAAGTATTCTACAAGACAATTTCAAACAACACCACTTAAAACTAGTGGTGAATTTAGCATTCCTTTCCAGGTTAATGTTAACCAAAATGGGTCAATGGAGACTTGGGCTACTATGAAAGCTTGGTATGATTTGTTATTTAACTCTCAAAATGGTACTTTACATTATAAAAGTGATTTAATTGGTACTATTATTGTTAATCAACATGATAAAAAAGGTGTTATTTTGAGACGTGTTACTTTCCAAAACTGTCAAATTTCTAAATTAACAGGTTGGGCATTGGATTGGGCTAGTAATGAGATTGTACAATCAGTTGAAGCAACATTCCTATATGATTATTTCGTTGATGAGTACATTGATCAAAATTTCTCTATTACTCCTCCACTTATTTCTGGATATTAATAAAATTAAAAACTCGCAATTTATGCGAGTTTTTTTTTGTATATGAAAAAACCCACCAATTGGTGGGTTTTTGTTTAAAATTTAGGCATATTGTTTGTCATATTTGAAGCATTTTTCATCATTGCATTTGTATCAGGCATTGATGCCTTCTGACCTTCTTCTTCTGTTTTTCTATGCTTCTCCTCTTCCTCTATTATTTGGTTTACAATTTTAATGTTTTCTTCTAACATCCAGAATGGCCATTTATCCATTGCTTCTTCTTGTGTGTTAAAATGTTTTTGTAGCATTAATTTACTCCGCAATAAATGAGTCAAATGCATCTGAAATAACGAAAATACCTGACGCTCCGTTGGGAAATTGCATATCAGTGTGGATCTCCTGACCACACGTACAAGTTTTCTTTAATTCCTTAATACCAAATGTCATTTTTCCTACTGCTGCATTCAAGAATTGAAAAGAAATATCATCCATTTCTTGGAACTCTTTCAATTTTGCCTTAATACCCTCATATGTTATGTTTGATCTACCTGCTAACATAAATGGGATTATTTTTAAGAAAGATAGATTAGGTGTATTTTTATCATTATTTTCTCTAACTATATAATCAGTGAATGCTTTTTGTAGACCAATATTAGGTGGTGTTAATTCAAATGTTTTTCCATTTACTGCTTTGAAGTGATAACTACCTGTATTACGATTGTAATATTTTTCTAATTTTTCATCAATTGTGTGGAATTCAAAGTTTTCTCTTTTTAATTCTATTTGGTGCTCTTCTCCACAAGAAGTACACTTGGTGTTTACACTAAGATTGTTACCTTGTTGAAATGTAAGTTCTCTAATTAAGAATATTAAATACAATCTATCTTGATCTTTAATATCTAAAAATGATCCAATTTTACCATCTGCATATTTAATTCTTATACAAGCTTGTAACATATCATTCATTTTCTCAACAATATCATAAAAGTTATTATCATCAACCATTGAATATGCTTGTATTTCTCTAACCTGTGCAGGTCTTACCATAAATAAAGAACCTTGTGGATAAAATTCACCACAAGGTAGTTCTCTGATATCAAAATTAAAAAATTGAAGATCACTAACCTTTGTGTTTTCTGATATACTTGCACTTACATTAAATGGTATATCAGAGTTGATCTGTGTTTCTTGTGTTAAGGTTCTTTTACCTTCTTCTTGGTCTAGAAGATGTCTTCTTAAGTAATCTTCTTCGCTCATTTCGTTATTATTTGACATAAATAAGTTTTTGTTTTTTGATTATATATTACTTATCATGCTCTCCCTTTTTATAAAATAATATTGAATTTATATATCCATTTTTTATTCCCCGCATTATATATTTTATGATAGCCTAATTCTGACATTATTTCCTCTTCTGTTTTATTTGGATCATAACCCATTTTAATTAGTTTTTGTTTTCTCCAATTAAACCTATGTTCTCTTATACCATCAATTACATACCAATAACCTGGATTAGATGTATGTGAATATTCAAAACCTAGTTTCTCATATAAATATCCATCAGATATAAGATTATCGGAATAAGTTTCTATTTGTAATGGTGTATATTTATTAATGAAATAATTCAATATCTTTGATGCACCACCTACAACATTTGTGTTTACTATATTACAAAATCTAGTTAATTCATAGTGTTTTTCTTTATTTCTATTTATTTCTTTTCTTTGTAGTGGTAGTCTTAGTTTAGAAAAGGTCATTAATGATACAAGTATATCATTGTTGAATAATCCAATTCTTATGGATGATTTACAATCACCTTGTAAGTGATTTTTGTATAAAAAATCTCTTGATTCATTATATGATATTTCTTTTATAATACAGTTTCTAGCATATATTTTCTTATCAGTTTTATTTAGTTTATTGATAATGAATGATTCACATATTTCTCTGTTTTTGAGCCAATCATCTTCCCATATAGTTATTAATTTTATACCATTTTCATTAGCCTTTTCATATTTATCTAAATGGTAATTATTTGGTTTGTATTTATCAGAGTGCCACCAAACACCATTAAATTCAAAGCCTAAATTTAATTTGGGTATATAAATATCTATCTCATATGGTTTTATTATATTTTTACAGTCTGATATAATTTCACCATCATAGTTATTTTTTATGAAATTATATAGCTCAATTTGTGATATTGAGGCATTCTCTGATATTGGGAAACAATTTGTGCATATATGTGTGTTATTGTTTATTCTACTATAAAATTGATATGGTAGTATATGAAAATCATTCTCACATTCTTTACATTTAAATATTAAATTGGTTGTCATTCCCTTATTGAAGCCTTTAAATTCAAATTTATTGTGATCTATTTTATCTTCTATTCTTTCTTTATAGGATTGGTAAAAGAAATCTATAGTTTTTTTATGTATATCTTTATTCATCCAGGGGTGTTCTGTGCCATATCTTTCCAATGATGTATTTTTGTAAGTTTCTTTATGATTGCTAGTTTTGAAACTCTCTATCCTTCTTTTTGATATATCTTCTGAATGGCTTGGGCAAGTTACTCCATAGTTTTTTAATAAAGTTTGTTTTGATTTCTCTTGTGTATCATTTGATGACATTGGTGAATTTCCACCATATCTAATATTATTAGTTTTGATTATTTTGTCCTTTATTTCTTTTGATTGAGATGGTGTTTTTGTGCCAAATTTTTCAATAGATTTAATTTCTTTTCTTAAAATAATGTTTGGATCACTGCTAATACATTTTTTTGAACAATAATTTAAATATCCTATGGTTGAGTTTTTAAATTTAACACTATTGTTACAATTGGGATTTTGGCATTTTGGTGTATCATTTAATCCATTAATAACTATATAAACTTTTTCTTTAAATGGTATATCTAATTTACAATTATCTATAATATAATTATATTCTTCTATGTGATTTTTACTCACATAAGATTCTTTAGTCATTTTACCTGATTTATCTACTATTCTGAATATATTTAAATCCATTTTTATTATATTAATTTAATTTTAATATGTTTATATAAAAAAAGGCTTCTAATTAATTAGAAGCCTTTTTATTTTTATATTATTGATTTATAAGAAACCACCTGCTGCAATAGCACCTGTTCTAAGTATAGTTACGTTATTAACTATTATTCCCATACCCTTAACTGGTTCAACATATGTGTCTAATACTCCTATCTGATTATCTATTATATCAGAAGTGTTATTTTCTTCATCCATTTTATTAAAATAGTTATAAAGACCACCTTTATTTACATATGTTTCACAGATAACATCTGCTCTCATTTTAATTTCAGCTCTTGTATCTGATGTATTGAATTTCCATTGGAAGTCTAATAACATATCGGATAATTCTCTTTCTAATTCAATTAAAACTTCTCTTACGTGGATATAAGAAAGTGCAGATTTGTATAGAGTTTGAGCTGTGTTTTCGGTTTCAATAACATTTCCTCTGTTTCTTTTGAAAACAATTGGGTTCATTTGAGCACCATTAAGGAAATCAATATCATCTGGTGTGAAATCCATCTCTAATCCAGAAATATTAGTAATTCTACCATTGGTAACACCTGCTGCAATAGTCCAAGGAGTTATTCCGCCAACATTTGAATTTTGTTTTTTCATATATGTTGTTGCAACGTGTGATGCTGGTGGCATATTAAGAGGTCTACCATTATCATCTACTGTTAAGTAAGGTAAGAAATAACCAACTGCTGTTGTACCAGGACCATCACCAAATGAGTATAAGAATGCTGGGCTACTTTGTGGGTCAGCACCATTTGCGATATATTCTGCTTGTAATACTCCATCAGAATCAACGAATGATGGTGAAGTAGAGTTTTTGAAGTCTTTCATAGATGGCATGTTTATAAAACCAAATGCATCTAATCTATCACCACAAATATCAACTAATTGTTGTTTAGATCTTTCAATTAGACCATTACCGAAAGCATCTACTAAATATCTGAAATCAAAAGATTCTTTATTTGTTATTGCTTTGAATAAAGGAGTTCCTTTTGCAATTAGGTTTAATATTTCGCTTTGTTTAGTTTCTGTTCCATCTGGTAGAGAAGCTTGTCTAACTCTGAAACCTGTCATAGTAACACCTTTATAAGTGTTTGCATAGTTTTCAACTTTTTGGTATCTAGTTACTTGGTAAGAAGAACCTGAAAAAGATTTTTTAATAGATGAATCACAAGTAATTTCAATTAATGATGAATCACCACTATATTGTTTTTTTGATAGAATTCTTGTTAATTTTCTAGCAACTTCACCAATTTCTAATATTGTGCTATCATATTCAGCATCTAGGAAGTCTCCAACAACAACTTCTGTATATCTCGAACCATTAACAAGTATTTTGTTAGGAACTTCAACATAATTAGTAGGAGGAACAACAATATCCAATGTTTGTTTATAGTTAGAATCCGCTGATTGTACATAGAAAGTGTTGATATTATTAGTTATTGTAAATGGATTGTTAGATTGTAATAAGCTATCCATGAAATTAACTGTCATAATACCTGTTATATCATCGTATATTTTCAAATAACGTTTTGTAGCATCTAGTGTATTATTTACTTGTGTAATATTATTAGCAACTTCATATGAAGTATTTTCATTTACTTGGTAATAATAAGTATTAGATGATGTGTCACCGAATAGTGATTTAGAAACTTCGCTTAATATAGTGAACGTACCAGTATTTGAAATAGCACCTCTAACTTGTATTTGATCACCATTGTTAAACATTGGATCAACTGAACCTTCAAATGATATATAATCATTTCCAGCAATTAATGAGTAAGTAACACCTGTTGCTAAACCAGAAACATAAGATGGTGTTTCACCTGGTAAGAAAGTTATAGTATATCCACCATTTGCAATTACTGTATTAGGAACTGTATTTTCATAAATAAAGTCACCAGTATTGATATAACCATCATAGAATTTAGTATAAAGATCAGAATATTGTGCTACAACACCACTTGCAGTTGCTGAATTGCTAGTATCAGCTACAGTGTTTTTTGTTATTAATCCAGCTGAACCTAAGATAAGCTCGTTGTCCACTGTATAGAATGCTAATAAACCGTTTAATACATCTGTTAATTGAGAATTATCTAAACCTGTGTTAAAATCAAATGCTTTATTTTGTGTTGTAGATGTTATTATGTTTGATATGGTCATTCCACTTAATGAAACTTTATCCATATTAATATTTAATAACATTGTCATTTTATCTTTGTTAGGTCCATCTAATAAATCTACTAATCTGTTGAACATTTTAAATCTTCTATATTGTGTATAGTTTGATGTTACAGCAGTGTTATTTGTATTTAAGAAAGTAACCGTGAAAGAACCATTTGATCCTGAAATAGGTGTAATTGTATAATCTGTACTAAAAGTAAGGTTTTTATAACCTAATGAATCAACATAAACATTAGTTTGGATTGGTGTTCCTATTACTTTTTGATTTTTGACACCAAAAGTGATATAACTCAATACCATATCTGTTGGAGCAACAGATGGGTTTGGAGCAACAGATGGGTTAGTTTGTGGTGTTAGTGAGTTAACTAATTTAATAGTCCCTGTTGTATCTAATACTACAGCAGAAGAATATGTTGCAATTGTTGAACTATTTGTATAATTACTTGCAGTTATTGTTAATGGTGTTGTATAATTACTTGTTAATTGTATATAATTATCACCAACAACTGAATATGCAATAGCATCTGTTTTATAAGATATAGATATTGTACTACTTGTACCAAAACCACCTGAGTTATCACCAGATGCCGTAGCAAATAAATGAAGACCATGTACATAATCCTCTGCGAAGTATGTAGTTCTATTACCATTTTCAACTACTCCAGTTTGCACAGGTGTTCCAAATGCGTGATCATTAGATGTGAACTTTGAATATGTTCCTATTAAAGCAGTTACGTTTCCAGGTAAGTCTAAAGGTTTATTTGTAAATGCAACTTCTTCCATAATAGTCTCATTATAAGATAAGAAATTAATAGTAGAAACATTTTCACCAGCGATTGTATTACCAATAAGGTCAATTTTACCATTGTAGAAATCAGCCTCAACTATATCATTATTAAATGCACAGAAAATTCCTGTTTTATCAGTATCTCTATTGATAGTTGTTTCAATGAATATGTTAGTTCCATTAGCATCTCTAAAATAAGGGATCAATGAAAGTCCTTCGTAATAAGCTAATGTTGTTACGTTTCCATCATTTGCAAAATTTCTAATTTGCTCTTTTCTTAATCCAGATGTATTGAAATATGCACCCCATCTTGAATCAATTGAAAGTTTTTGATAATCAGACCAATCACCAGAAACAATAACAACATCAACCATATAATCAGAAGCCCAATCATTTGTGCTAACATATGGTGGAACTTTTTCAGCAGCACCATACCACTCTATAAGAGTTCTATCAAAACCTGAAACTTGTGTATGGAATACAAACACGGTTGCATATCTATCTGACAAATTAGTTAAATTGAAAGCTCTATCTGTATAACCTGTATTAGATTTAGTTAAATTGATAAAAGATTCAGTGTCTCTTTTCCAGAAACCTGTTGTATCATGAAATCTTCTATACGGACCAACTCTTTCTATGTCATTAGAAACATTAGCCGATGATGATAATGATTTATATTCTATTGTGTCTAAGGTGTCATCTGTTAACAATAAGTTTATTGCATAAACAGGAGAGCTTTCTAACATCTTAGAAATAGTTCTGTGGAAGAAAGAATCTTTTCTTTCTAATCCTCTATCCAATTGACCGAAGATGCTTTCCAAATCGTTGGTATTAGTTAATCTAATTGGTGTATTAACTGGTCCCTTTTTAGAGACACCAATTACCAAGTTAGTTATACCATCAACTATTGGAGCAGATATAACAGAGTTATCATATTCCTCTAAAAATATCCCAGGTCTTTTGTATTTTCCTATTTGAATTCCCATACTTTTATTTTAATTTTTTTTAGTTAATGTATATATAAAATGAAAAAAACGATATTTTTCTTATTTTTGAGGTATATTTTTCAAATTCGTTTCTGAATCCTTTAAATCTTTAATTATCTTATTCATTTTATCATCAAAATCTTTCTTTGATTTATTATAATCTGCTGTTAGTTTAGATATAGAAGTGTTATTTAGGTTATCTCTATCATCTATCTCTTTTATTTTTTTTGTGATAGAATCAATTGCACTTTTATCCGTTTCAGCATTTTTATCTTGATTTAGATCATCTTTTGTTAATTTATCATCTAAATTACTTTTCTGTAAAGTTTCTATTTTTCTTTGTAAATTAAGAACTGTTGTTAGTTCTTGTAAGAATGGATTTCTATCTTTATCAGTTTTATCATCTGATTTTCCTAATATCTTTTCTACTTCTGTTTTTAAAGATGTATCATCATAAAGTAAACTACCATCCGTATTTTTGGCAGTATATATTTTAATTAATTGATCCTTATATGTATTGTAGTCCTTAAGATATTCATCATTTGTGTTGATATCTTGTTTCTCCATTTTTGTAGTTGGATCATCCGATAGATTTATTGTTAAATCCTCAAAGAACTTTTTATATGTTTTTAAATTTCTCATATTTTTTTGATATATAATTTATTTTTGTTATTATTTATCTTACCCACCTTACTATCCTCTATTGTTAATAATGGTGCGTATATTTTATCTTCTAGTGTTAACCAATAATGATTCAATACTTTAAATTTGGTGCTTTTAGTTTCATTATTATCTAAATAACTAATTTCTAAATCATTACCTAGTGTTAATAATTCACTTAAATTTGACGTAGATGTATATTTGGTTATATACTTCAATGTTTTATTCTCTTTTTTGTCTGAGTATTCTTTATCAAGTTTCAATTTGGATAAATCACCCTTTTCTATTATTTTCTTTCTACCATCCTCTTTATCTTTATTATTGGAATCTTTAATATCATCATTTAGATATCCAAATGTTTTAGAAAAAGATAATGCTACACCATTTTTTGTATCTAATATTCTGAAGAAGTAATATTCATTTTCTTTTTCATCATTTAGTGATTCTACATTTAATGCAAAAATTTGATTATTTTTCAATTCTTTATTAGATGTATTTTTCTTGAATTTTATTCTTATTGATTTGTCTAAAATTGTTGTTGCGTTTTTAGTATTTGATTCTGCTTCTTCTTTAGTTATTGTAAATGGGTTTTTACTAGTATCAACATCCACACCAAAATAATCATTTAAAAATTTGGCCTGTGCACCCGCCTCACTTCTTCCAGATATCTTATATAATGTCTCGCCATCCAAAATATCAGTAATAAATTTTCTTAGTTTAGCACCAGCACCTTCTTTTTCTTCATATTTAGTGGTTTTGTCATTTCTTGTGGTATCTTTATCACCTGTTTTTTCAATATTATTGGTTTCGGATGTTTTTCCTAATATCATTTTAGCTTTAAAAATTGGTGCATATTTTTTATCACCTAGTATTTTTAATACAGCATCTTCCCAAATATTAAATATTTTATTATTTCTATAAGGGCCTGACCAACCATTTAATTGACCACCAGATTGTTGACCACCAAACGATGTGTATTCCCCAAATGTTCTAGGATCTACTGTTCCATTAGAACGTTTAGTAATAGTAGAAACTGTGAATATTTTATATGCTCTATTGAATAATCTTATTATTTCAATAATTGGATCCATTCCATTAATAACTATATTATCTGGATCTTTTGCAAGTTCTTCTAAATTATTTTTTATTTTATCAGCTTCAGTTCTATCAATTACATAATCTTTAACAGTTTTACAATTTTTATTAAAAAAATCTTCAATTCTTTCAGATATTGTTCCTGTTTCAGGATCACTTGCACTTGTTTCACTTTCCTTATTATTTTGGATATTATTAGATTTATCTTGTTTATTATCTGATTCCTCAATTTCTTTTGCAGTATCTGGATCTAACAATTCATTCATTTTAATAAATGTTTTATAATCAATTATTCTGCTTTCTTGTTTAGGTTGTGGTTCTACTTGTTTAACAACTGGCTTAGCAACTGGTCTAGCTTTATTAATAACTCTCATTGTTTCAATAAACTTTTTAAGAGGGTTTCCAAGCTCACCTAAAAATTGGTATAAGTTTTCCTTCTCAAATTGGAAAGCTCTTTTAGCAAATTTTGCAATTTTTTCTGCAATTTGATCAATACCTTTATTCATGATGAGATTGGTATCAGCCTCATATAATTTATCAGGTTCATAATTTAAAGTCTTTGCTTTATCACCTATTAAGAAGCGATTAACCTCTGTGTATAATTTAATAATAGTATCTTTGTATTGATCAGCTTGGTTGATTATATTATTTAACAAATCCAAATCAACAGCTACTTTAATTTTCTTGTCTTTAAGATTATTAATACTAGCATTTAACTTTGTTAAAGCTTGTTCGCCATGTACTTGCTGGATATTTGTTTCAGATTCCTGAAGTTTTGCTACCGGTGCAGTTGCTGGTGTTGTTTGTTTTTGTGTATTTATTGTGGTTGATATATCTGTGTTTTCTCTATTATCTATGTTGGTTACTGTTGAATGTTGAACTATTAAAGAAAGTGCTTTTAAATTTTCAATCATAGATGGATACACAGCACTTATATCACTAACCTCTTCTTTCTCTTCAACCACTTTATTATCTTCCTTTAAACCATCTAAAAATGCTTTAAATGCCTCTAGTTCTTTGGTTAACTCTTCCTTTTTTTCTATTTCATTTTTATTAAGGAAAGTTATAGCTTCTGTTATTAATTTTAGAATAACTTCTTTCTCTTCGTTTTTTTCAACAGCCACCTTAATAGAACTAAATATTTCACCAAGCATAACCCAATTAACATTCTTTTCAGTTTCTTCACCTGCTTTAGCAACAACCCCTTCTGCTAGAATTCTATCAAATTCAGAATATAATCTATTTATAACCGGTTTTATTTGTGTCATTGAAAGAGCAACTTGTGCCTTTCTTATATAATGATTGATTAATCTACCCAATATAGAATCATTCCAACCTGTTTCATTATAAAATGGACCACCATCTTCTTTTATTAATTCATATTTATTTAAAATGAAATCATTTTTAGTTTCATTTAGTTTGGTATTTCTTATGAAGTCGTCTCTTCTTGATAAATATTTCATGTTTGTAAATTATATTTTTATTATATATTAAATAATTTAATGGTAAAATGTAATTTATTTTTAAAAAAAGTTTGGAAATATGAAAATGAATATATATATTTATAAAAAATAAGAAACTATGGAAGCTTTGAATTTAGATAAGATCATTTGTATCAACTTGAAATCTAGCAATGAGCAATTATTTGCTATATCTGAAGAATATGGATTAGGATTTGATATATTATTTGATATGAAAAAAACATTTAATAAAATGTGGATTTTATTAAATGGTTCTGGTAACCCAACTCTAATAAGAGAGAGTGCTGGGAGATTTCTAGTTTTTAGTGAACTTGATAATATACAAAGAGAAGCTATCAAGCAAATTAAACCTATTAAGACACCAAAAATCAGAAAGACTGCTGAAACTTTAAGATTATATAAATTATATGTAGAGCAAGGTTATGATTTATACATCCCATCTTTAGATCAAAAATTAGGATTGGGTAAAACATATGAATTGGTTTCTGAGAGTAAAGTAGAATTAAACCAGATTTCTAAATCTAAATTAGAAATATTAATGCAAGAAGCAGTTGCTGAAGAAAATTATGAGTTAGCAGCATCCTTAAGAGATCAATTAAATTCATTATAAAATAACTTATTTGATATTTTTCATATAATTGATATGTATATATTTTTTATATATACTATATAAAAAAATTAATTAATATTGGAAAATAAAGTTAAATTTGGGCAATTTTATACTAAGCGATCAAATTATATAATTGGTAATTTACTTAATGATATACCTAAAAATTATATAGTTGTAGAGCCATTTTGTGGTGAAGGGGATTTACTTATATTTGATAATGAATATGAAATATATGATATTGATCCGAAAATAGATGGGTGTGTTGAGAGAGATATGTTGTTGAAACCAATAGATTATAATAATAAGATTGTCATAACTAACCCTCCCTTTTTAGCAAGAAATAAAAATAGTGATAAAACTATATATGATTTATATAATGTTGGTGATTTATATAAAGCAGCTATAAAAAGTATATTAGGATGTATTGGTGGTATATTGATAATACCATTAAACTTTTTTTGTGATGAGGATAATAAAATACGTGATTTATTTTTCAAAAGGTTTGATATAATACGATTAAATATATTTGAGGAAACTGTTTTTGATGATACATCATATACTATATGTTCTTTTTCATTTAAATTAAAAAATGATAATTCAGATAGTGATATGATTGAGTGTTGTTTTTTCCCTGATAAAAATATAAAACATCTAGAATTGAAAAAAGCATCTGGTTGGAGAATTGGTTCAGACTTTTTGGATATTATTAATAGTGTGGAAAATCCTGGTATAAAAAGACTTAGAATTGGAGGAGTTCCGAATTCCAATTTATATCTTAGGGCTATTGACACTGGTTCAAATAATGGTAGAATATCATTAAGTATAAATGATAAGCATTATTATGGTAAAGAAAGTGATAGATCATTTGCTACTCTCGTAATGGATAAAAATTACACGATTGATCAACAGGTAATAATATGTGATAAATTTAATGACTTGATTGAAATGTATAGAGAGAAATATAATTCTATGTTTTTGACAAATTTTAGAAATTCAACATCATCATATGCTAGAAAGCGAATATCATTTGATGTTGCATATAAGTTGATTAGTTATGTGGTTAAGGATTTGGGATTTTAAATTTAAATAATCCATTCTTCTGTTAAAATTGAATTTATTGTATGTATTTTTACTTTATCATTTAATAAGTGCATTGTTTCTGATTTAAATTTATTAGTTTGGTAATAATCACCATCTGCTAATAAAACAAATCTATTATTATCATTATTATTTTGGATGTATTTATTTGATTCTTCTAAAAATAGTATTGCATCATTACTTTGGTTATCCTGTGCTCCACCATTGACTTCCTTTGTGAATTTGCAAAAATAATTAATATTTAGACCATTTGTTTCTTCTAAAAAGTCTATAGATTTTACACTAGATTGTGTTTTTTTAGGGGCAATTTTTGTTATTGTTGAATTATATACAAATCTAACATTATTACCTGATGTTGGTAAATTTTTAATTTTTTTACCATATTTCTTTAAAATAAAAAATTGTAATTTTTCATAAATATTTTGTCTACCTAAATTTTTCATAAAATTTGCACAGAACAAATCACTATTTTTTATTTCATTTTTTATTTCAGTAATATCAATATATGTGCCAGTATTTTCTATAAAGGTATATATTTTCTTCTCTATTTCTTCATTATCTATATTTTCTCTTACGTATTTTAATTTATCCTTATACATTAATTTACTAATATAATTTTTTATTTCTAATAAAGTTGATTTCCTATCCATGAAGAATATTTCATTATTGTCAAATATTATATAAGGTAATATAATTTCTTCTATAATATAATCTATATTTGATAATTGATTTAGTGTGGAATTTTTTTTATTTAAATCTTTCAAGTTTAAAGTATTAAATGAATATAATATGTTTAAAATAATTATATTCGTTTTGGACTAAAAAGTTGTTTATTTTAAAATAAATAATTTATTAAATGTTTAAAATTATGAGTTAGTAGCTTCTTTAAGAGATCAGATAAATTATAGAAACTCGTTATATTTTAATATCTTATCTTGATTGATATTTTCGAAATTATATGAAGTTCTTTCTAATTTATCAATCATTTTTTTATTTTTTTGTTTCATTTTATTTATATAGTCAAAAAAATTCTTTTCATAGTTGATATTATTATTTTTCAGAACATAAATACTGAATTCTTTTAATATATCTTCATGGTCTTTATCATTTTTAAGTTTTTTTAATATTTTCACAGGTTCTATTTTTGATAGAAAATTCAAATCTTTATATATTTTGGTATTTTTTATAAAAACATTTACATTTTCAACCCCTCTTGTGTGAGAGTTTTCAATTTCTCTATTTAATTGTTGTATTCTAGATCTTATTTCATGTGGGAATGATAAATATATCAGATATGATATATCTTGCCAATTTTGTGAATTTTTGAATTTTTTATCTATCCTTTTCAATTCAGAATCCATTAAAAAAGAATTAGCTATATTTCTACCATCAGATATTGTTAAATATTTTTCTATTGTATGTAATAGCTCATGTTCTATTGTTCCTGATATATTATTATCTATTAGTTTTCTAGCTGATATTTCGGATGGTGATAATTCTAATTCTAAATTTAAGACAAGATTTTTTATAGTATTATTATTTATTATTAACGAATTTAAATTTACATTACCATAAAAACGATTAGATAGTTTTATATTTATTTCATCGTTTATAAAATTTATACCACAAGTTGTTGGTATTAATGACTTTAATGATATTGAACCATTCAATATCAATCTACCTATATTTTGATTTATTAAGTTGATTATTTCATCGGATATTTCTTTGGTTATTTTATTGTACCCATATCTTTCAAACAGTATAGTATCATAATTTTGTAGTAGTAGTATCATTATTTATATATTATTTATTATATATGCCATGACGGCATTATGACCGTAAAGGGAAACTTCAGGGTTTTCTTGGTGAAAATAAACGTCAATTCACCATTCACAGCTTTATGTTGCATCCCATGACCGAATGGGCGATCTGCTACGATTATCTTATTTTACGGTCTCCTGTTGTCATGCCGTGGACAGAGCAGGAAATTTTGTAGCATCCGATGTTTCCCTATATCAAATTTTCCAAATATAGGTTTTAGTCAACTAAAACTATAGACGTTCATTTAATTCTTTATTGACTTTAAGAATAAGGGGCAACCAGTTTAAAGACCTCAATTTAGAGGTATATATTAAGTTTGTCAAGTTCCCTTGACAAACTACTAATAAATTTTAGAAAATAATTCGACTGGTTCTATAGATCCTTCTTTTAATTGAAATTGTAGCAATCTTTTTTCTGGTATTTCATTAGATACCCTCCATAAAGAAACGCTCTGACGACCAACATTGAAATATTCTTCAACTTTTTGGTTGTATTTCTTTTGTATATAAAATTCTAAAAATAAAAAGTCCATATGTATTATATGAACTTTTTTAATTTTGTTTAGCTATATATTCTTTTAAACAATTATTGAATATCTAATGTACTTTCTCTGTATAAAAACTCTATGAAAAATACATCTATCATTTTTCTAGAATTAATTTTTTTTCTTCTTCTGTTAAATTAAAATAATCAAATAAAAGTTCATCTGTCCATTCTCTATCAAAAGGAACTATAGGAATCCATTTAAATGTATCAGGCTTCATATTTTGTGTGTTTTTTCTGAGTGATAGGAAAAATTTACAAAATTTTGTATTCATATATGATGTTAGTGATTTTGCTTCACTTTCTGAATTTACTAATAGTGTCATATAGGTATTGGAACTAACCTCGTTTGGTAATCCAATTATTTTATTTCCAAAAATTCCTAAATTACTGGAATAACCTGCGGCGTATGGTGTGAATACTTTAAATCTATTTATCGATAATTTAGCACTATTTGATATTTTTTCAATTTGAATATATTTTTTCAAACCTTTATTCTTGGAAACATAACATAATATATTATTTTCAGATTTTATCGAATCTAATTGATTGTCATTGAAATTCATCCAAAATGATTTTGATTTAGAAATTGATTTAAGTGAATTTTCCATATTAAGTAATATCTTATCCAGCAAACTATGGTATTTCATATCAACAAATATATCATACTTATTGAAATTTGATATTACATCATTTATAGTAACTGGTCCATTGTGATTATTATCTATAAAGAAATAGGAAACTCCACCTTTTATATCAACATAATTACCAAATATCTTTTTGGCATCATCGAAGTGTTTTATTAACTTTATATCGTTTCTTGAAAACATCATATTTCTAAATTCGTCTAACCCGAATCCACCTGCTAACCATCTACTTGGTGTTATGAATAGAATTTTTTCAGAAAATTCAATAGATTTTTCAATAAATTTATTGTAAATTGGTCGACCTCTTTTATTACCATCTATTGTTTCATGGTACGGTGGATTGCTTAGGCATAAACTAAATCTATCTATATTCCAAACTTCTTTCATATGTTTATCAAATCCATCTTCTAAATATGATCCACGATATACATTTAGATCGTGCTCGTCGTATAAATCTGCAGTGCATAGCCAATTGAACATTTTTGAGTTTTGTAATTCACAAGCATAAATAATTTTTTCAATTATGAATTTATACCTTTCTTCCTCATCTTCAAAATGTGTTTTTAATCCATACATAAATTTATAGACTACACACCATAAGAATATACCAGATCCATTTGATGTTTCTAGAACTGTTTTAATATTACCATTTTCGTCATATGGTGATTGCCAGAAATCTTCTTCAATTTGTGAAACCATTTCATTTACCATAGAAAATGGTGTTAGAACTTCACCAAAATCCTTTTTTAATATATCTTTCTTTGTATATTCATCTCTAAATATGGTTAGAATTTCTTGAACCATTTCCATTTTATTTGGCTTTTTTTGTAAAACCAATGCTATTTTTGATGAGAAGTCCTTTTCTTTGTCAAGAGTTCTCATTATCCTAAGTCTTTTCTCAAATGGATCTATATCAGAATTTAATAGATTTAATAATCTAATTTTATCATCTTTTGATAAATTAGCATCTTCTTCAATAGTATGTGCTGTTATTATCTCTTCAAATATATTCTTCTTTTTATTTGTTTTATAGTTGATAATTCCTTGTGAGAATGTCATTCCAAAACTTATATTTTCTGTATCTAATTGCATAGTATTATTTAATTATTTATATATATTAACTTATATATATATAAGTTTACTTTCCATTAACAAAATTTAAAAAATCATCATCATCTAATTGTTTTATGTTGTTTACTTTTTCTTCTTCTTCTTGATTTTTTAATTGCTCTTGTAAATCTAGCTTTAATTTTTCTTCTAATTCTTGTAATTCAATCTTAGTATTATCGATCATTTTTTTAAATTTAGAGGAATTAAATATTATATCAAAATCAATATTTGTTTCATAATTTGACTTTTCATATTTCTCACCTCCTTTACCTTCATCATCAACAAAAGATATGTCCCATTCATTTTCAGGAATACCCTGATCAAGTAAATATTTTACTATTTTTTTAACTCTATCAGCAAATGAATCAGTATCATCAACAATTAAATAAATAATATTATAATATTTTTCCCAACCATCTGGATTATCTAAAGTTATTAAACCTTTCTCTATTTTCAAAGTATCTATGTATAATGCTCTGTCTGATCTACCAATAGATTGTTGTAAAGAAATTATATTCATATCTCTTCCAATTAACCCCCCTTGTAAATTAGGTAAATTTATACCTTCTTTTGCAACAGAGTGTTGATGTATAATATTACCACCTGAATCTTTTACTGCGTCAATTATTTTATCTCTTTTATCGGCGGTTGTTTTTGCTGCCATAAAATGATTATTAACATTGGGTAGGTGTTTAATCATTTCGTCACTCTCTGATATGTATCTACACCCCTCAACATGATCACCAAATGTTATTAAATTTGGTCTATCGTAGTATTTACTTAAGTCTTTGTATGCTATTATTGATGCAACTGCTTCTGTTTGTGCTTTATCAATATCTAAATTAATTCTACTTGCGTCTCTTTTAACTTCATTGGAATTGGATGTTGGTTTAACTCTTATTAATTTAAATATAAGTTTTGGGCAAACAAATCCTCGAACTCTTAAATCATTTCTGTTAACTTTTGCTAATAATGGTCCAAATAATTCCTCATTGAATGAACTTAGAATCTCACCGAATTTGTTTGAAGCACTATAAAATAAAGTTGAATCGGTTCTGTCAGTATTATCCTTTAAGTATTCTGCTATTTCCAATTGTTTTTCTCTTTTTGATGAAGAAGAGATTATATTGTGATATTCATCAATTACTTCTAAACCTACTCTTAAATTAATTTTTTTAAGTTCATCAATGATTATTTGATACTTAGATTCTTTTGATTTCATAGTTGAAAAAATAACTACTTTTCTACCAATACTTGTTTCTTTTTTTATAAAAGATATTGCATCATTTACATCTAACGTTTGAAATACATTTGCTACTAAATTATTATATCTTGGGTTTGTACCAGATCTTATTATTAAACAAGAAATTTTAGTGTCTATTATATTACCATTTTTATCTTTGTACCCAAACATCTTCCATTGGTAAAATTCTCTAAAAGTTTGACTTATTAAAGAAATTGTTGGTAATATAATTACACTTATTTTTTTATTATAAAAATTTAAAGATTTCTCTATATTATAGAATTGACATAATGTTTTACCTGCACCGGTTGATGCCTCAATTCTTCCTTTTGTTAATTCACCATTTAAAACAACATCTGTTCCTTTGTATTTAATATTATCTTTTGTTGTTCCATTAAGAATCCATTCTTGAATTTCCCTTGGTTTGTAAGGATCTTCGAATACATCTACCACTGATTGTTTTATACATTCTCTAAATTCTTTCCAAAAATTAGGATCTCTTCTAATGAATTCTTCTTGTATATCTCTACTTATTACTCTTCTTGCATTTCTTGCAGTTTTATATTTGTAATGAAATAATTCATCAGTATCATCGAAATTTATAAATAGTATATTATTATCTCTATCTATATCTAGATTTCTAGCCATTTCACCATTTGTTGCTAATTCACCAATTTTAAATTGGTATGATGGATTACTTCTCCATTTAGATTGAATTTGACCCGGTTTTTCCTTATAGTCTGTATATGTGAAATCAAAACCTTCATTAAAGGGATCATCACTTGTATCATTTATATCCCTTATACCTAAGATTGGATTTTCACCGTATTTTATACAGAAGAATTGTGTGAATATTTCAAATGCCATACCTGTTGTGTCTCTATATTCATCACTTTTTTTATCCCCAAATGATAAACCATATTTTTTAATAGATTCATTTAACTCTTTATAAGAGTTAACATTTTCGAAAACCTTATCATTTTCTATTTTAAATATTGATAAGTGTGTTATATTTTTCATATCATTTTATTTATTATAAATGTTATATGAAAGAATAAGTAGAAGTTTTCTGCTTTTGTGAAAAAGTTTAAAAAATAATGAAATATTCTTCATGAAATATTCTTCAACTTTTTGGTTGTATTTTTTCTGTATATAAAATTCTAAGAATAGGAAATCCATGGTAATTAATTTTGTTTATCTATATATTCTTTTATTAAGAACTCAATTAGTTTTGATTTATCTAAAAGTTTCTCATCAATGTGCTTTTCTAATTTTTCATATAGATCTGGGTCTATTGTGAAATATGCTTTAACTTTTCTATTATTTTTCATATAACTTATATATAAATATTAAATATTTGTTTATTTGTTTATTTTATGGTGAAAGTGATAAAAGTGAAAAGGTAATAAATGGATATTAATATGTAATAAAATAAATTTAAAATATGATGTATTGGGAAGAAAGAGATTGGAATAAATTCCATTTTATGGATACAATTGAGGGTATGAAAAAAATACCTGATAACTCAGTTGATATAGTAATATCAGATCCACCATATAATATTGGAAAGGATTTTGGTATATGTAAGGATAATATGGAGTTAAATTCATATTTAGAGTGGTGTGATGAATGGATAAAAGAGTGTATTAGAATAACTAAAAACACTGGTAGTATTTATATATATGGTTTTAGTGAGATATTGGCGCATATATCTGTTAGGGTTGATTTGCCAAAAAGATGGTTAATTTGGCACTATACAAATAAAACGATTCCTTCTTATAATGGTTGGCAAAGAAGTCATGAGAGTATATTATATATATGGAAAGAAAAACCTATATTTAATAGAGATGAAGTCCGTGTTCCTTATACTGATAGTTTTTTGAAAAATTCTGCTGGTAAAAAAAGAACAAAAAGTAATACTGCTAGATTTGGAGGTTCTGGTGATACAACCTATGAGGCACATGAAAAGGGTGCTTTACCAAGAGATGTATTTACTGAAATTTCAACATTAGCAGGTGGTGCAGGTAAAGAACGATTTTTTTTACATGAAGGTATTGTTTATCCTGGTAAAGAAATTAAAAAATATGATGTGGATAAATGTATTAAGCACCCAACACAAAAGCCATCTAAATTAACTGAGAAATTAATTTTAGCATCAAAATCAAAAGATGGTTGTATGGTTGTTATTCCATTTGGTGGATCGGGCAGTGAGGGTGTTGTTTGTAAACGAATGGGTATTGATTTTATCGGATTTGATATAAATGATAATTATATAAAATTATCAAATGGTGCTCTTGAAAAATATAATGAAATATTCTAAAAAAAGCCTCTTTAAAAGAGGCTTTTTTTATGCTATATATCTATTTTTTCCTATATTTGAAATATCTTTTGATATTTCAAAAGCTAAAAATTCCTCAACATAATTTTTGTCTATCTCAATCCATAGCTGATTTGACATACTTTTAACTATTTTAAGTTTTATAACATCATTGTTAATTGTATTCCAGCCAGTAATTTTATTTTTTTTGTTTTTAGTCTCAACCCACACCATATTCGTTGCTGTAAATATATCAGCTGGGAGTATATAAAATGAATAATTTATTTGCTCGTTGTTCTCATTTCTTGCAAGTACGAAATACTTATCAAAATTTTTACCATCATTATCAATAAAATTAGTCATTTTATTTAAATCATCCTCAAATCTAGTTAAACGAAATGATGATATATTTAATTTTCCCTTATCTAGTTTTGATGATTTAATTGAATAATTTTCTAATTCCGTTGATATATCAGCACCCTTTTTATGGCTACCTGATTCATATGTGTGAACATTATTTGAATCTTCTAATGCAAATGAAATTAATTCTTCTAAGACTAAATCTGTTATCTTTATTTTGGAATTTTCTAATCTAAAATTTATATGTTTTTTTAATTTATCATTAAATTTATCAATATTGAAATCTGTGTTACTTACCATATATTAATTTTTATAATCTTTATATGAATTGGTTTTATAAAAGTTTAATATTTAAAAAATAAAAATTACTAGTATATAGGCTTTGGGTTGTTGTAATTCACACATTCTTATATTTTTGATATTCAAAAAAACTTAATAAAATGTTTAGTTTATAAATAAAATAAAATAAAAAATTTAAAAAACCAGCAAAAAATGCCGATTTTAGATTTTGATATTTACAGATTAAATATATACATTATGAGATATGTAGAATTAATGTATGATGGTAAAACATATACAAACGAGAAAAAGATTAATCAAATCCTGAAAGAAAAGGAGTTCTATTGGTTAATAGATTCAGAGATAGAAAATGTGAAATTTGAAATAAAAAAAGATACTATTATATGGTATGATGGAAACTTTTATAGTGGAAATTGGTTTTATGGTATATTTAAAAAGGGAAATTTCTATGGAACTTGGCACTCTGGTATATGGGAGAGTGGTAATTTTGATGGTAAATGGGTTGATGGGATTAGATTATAATTCCTAATTCACAAAAAATAATCTATAATTTTATGAAAAGGAGAAAATTAACTCTACAAACTAAGGGTAAGAATGATATCTATCACAAAGTTGGTATAATTAGAATTAGTAAAGAGGAAAATGAATATTTCTTTGAAATAGGGAGTGATGTTACTAGTGATATTGGTGAAGCAGTATCTATGATGATGGGTAAGGTGGAATTTAGTGATCCTGTTTGGGATATAAAGATAAATGATTTTATAATTGAAAATACCTCACCTGAAAAATCTCTTTTTTGGTTAAGTGGTGGATATTCGGAATGGAGAACTCTTGAAAACTATAATAAACCTTGGTGTGATTGTTATTTGGATTTCCAAGAGGAGTTTGGTTTTTTAATAATCAATATTATAAAACGAACTAAAACACTCGGTGATATTAGAGATAATTTTATAAAACATTTAAATCTACCAATTTTATATGATTTTGCTATAAGTAAAAATATGGTAAAATAGATAATGTTTTTTTTATATATAGAATATGGAGGAAATGAGAAAAGTATGTAGTAATCCATGGTGTAAAGCTACATTTATATTTACTGAAAATGATTTTACTGAATTTAATGGTAAAATGGTAGAGCCTAGTGTTTGTCAAAAATGTAAAAGCTTTGATTCTGAATTAAGTGGTGGTGTTACTTGGGAAGATAAAGAATATGAAGGTGATCGCTATGATCCAATTCCACATAAATTTACATATAAAATAAAAAACTTTTTCTAATGAATGCACATTTTTTTGATATAGAAACAATTTTAGTGAATGATAGTAAAGTTTGGATAGTTGATAAGAAATATCCAAAGATACATATAATGAAAATTGATCAATCTGATTTCAATCTAATAAGAAGTGGTATATATAAATCACAGAATAATAAAGTTGTATTTAGTGGGAAAAATTATTGGTTTCCTGATAATTTAATGGAAGCACTTAAAATAAAATGTAAATTGAATAAAACAGATATTTCCGATTTAGCATTCTCTATGAGGGAATTTATGGATGATGAAATCATTGATAATATAAATTATGATATAAATATGGATAATTTAATACATATTAAGAATACTACTGATGATATCTATTTAATTTGTTCAGAAAATACCAAGTCTAATTATGAAAAAATAATTAAAAAAATAGAAAATAAACTAGAAGAAAATGGTCTGATTATAAAAAAATACTTCTTTATATCAGAAACATTCTATTCCAGGGATAGTGATGAAATATCTTTTAAAAAGATCAGATTGTTGTTACAATATTTAATAGGACTTAAGACAAGTGGTGATATGTTCATAGATGAAGAATTAGAAACATATAATAACATATATTTTTATGATACTGATATATCAACTATTAAATTGGCAATAGATGTTAATAAAATGTTAGAATTATTAATAAATAATTCTGATTCAGATATTAAGAGTAAAATAAAAGAAGTGCTTAAAAATATAAATCATTATTTATTTGTTAATTTAGTGACACCTAATAAAATGAATAGATTTTCAACTACCAAAGTAAAGATAGAATATCATAATTTAATAAAAACATTTGAAAAATTTAATTGGAAAAAATAAAGCCACTTTATAAGTGGCTTTATTTTTTATTTCTTTTTATTGGCTTGCTCATCTTTTTTATTAAGCATTGCAAGTTTTATCATATCATTTATATCCCTAGTACTCATTATTCCACCATTTATATCACTACCATCAGTGGTTTCAGCACTTTCAACAGATTTTATTTCAGTATTCTCAATTTCATTATAACCTAAATCTTTTCTTAGGGTTTTATAAAATTTTTCAAGTTCTGTTTTTTGACCTGATAAGAATTTTGCATTCTCTCTTATCTGACCAATTGTTTGGTTAACTACCTCATGCATCCTAGCAGAACTATCACCATTATCAACTTGTCTCATTTGTGTAAGGAAGTTCTTTCTTGTCATTTTTGTTAAAAATAATGCCTCAGCATATACCATTGCATCTTCTTTCATCTTTGTTTTTATATAAGGATGTTCTTTTAATTTTGGCACATCTCCTAAATATAGATCAACAAGTGTTTCTAATACATCCATGGATTGGTGACTTGACACTGTTAAATCTGAATCATAATCATAGATCTCGATCTCACCCAAATCTGGTAAATCATCCCCCTTTGCAAGATGCTTTTCGAAATCATAATCATCATTTTCAGATTGTATTTGGTCAAACTCATCTTTTATCCTATTACGTTCTTTATCTTCTTTTGACATATTATTTTAGTTTATTTTTTTCTTTTTCTAGAAAGTCTTTTAGAATTTTATCAACTAATTTAGATTTATTGATGTAATTTCCATCACAATACTTCTCAAATTCTTGATAAGTATCAATATCGACTGAAAATCCAACCTTTATTTTATTAATTCCTAATTTCCTTCCCATTATTTATATATTAATTGAAAAAAATGTATTTTTTCCATTTTTTGAATTTTATATATAATTAAAGTTTATATATAAAATATGTGTGAGAAATCTATAACATTTACTACCAAAAAATCAAATACAGATGAATTCATTAAAAGATCTGAAAATATACATGGTAATAAATATGATTATTCATTAGTGGAATATAAAAACAATAATACAAAGGTTGTTATAATTTGTAAAATGCACGGTAATTTTGAACAAATACCACGATCCCATACGAGTGGAATAGGATGTTTAAAATGTGGTAAAGGAACTATTAATAGTGAAATTTTTATAAAAAAATCTAATAAAAAACATGGAGATAAATATGTTTATTCAGAAGTGAATGAATCAGAATTCCAAAATACTAAACCAGTTAAAATTATATGTAAAGAACACGGTCCGTTTTTCTTAGAGCCTAGACATCATCTAAATGGTGTAGGTTGTTCAAAATGTTCAGGTAATAGAAAATTAACCACCGAGGAATTTATAAATATGTCAAAATGTAAATATTCCAAATACGATTATAATTATGATAAAACAATATATAATGGATATTTCAATGATGTCACAATAACTTGTAAAAAACATGGTGACTTTAGTGTTTGTGCATCATCACATCTAAACGGTGTTTCCCATTGTAATCTTTGTTCAAGTAGAAAAAAATGGGACTTTGATTATTTCATTGAAAGTGCTAATAAGATACATAATAATAAATATAAATATGATAAAAGTACATATGTAAATTCGGCAGCTAAAACTAAAATAACTTGTGAAAAACATGGTGATTTTTGGCAATTACCAGAATTACATATAAGAAGTATGTGTGGGTGTCCTAGTTGCAGAGAATCAAAAGGTGAGTTAGCAACATCTGTTTTTCTAACTGAAAATAATATTGAATATGTTAGACATAAAAGATTTGATGATTGTAGACATATACACGTATTGGAATATGATTTTTATTTACCAAAACACAACTTATGTATTGAATATGATGGTATTCAACATTTTGAACCCAGAGAAAGATTCGGAGGTCAGGCTGAATTTGAAAAAATACAAATAAGAGACAGAATTAAAAATAAATATTGTGAAAATAATAATATACAATTAATACGAATATCAAGTATTAAAGGAATACCAGAAAAATTAAATTTTTTAATATGATCAAAAAGGAAGAAGAAAAACAATTAGTTTTTACAACAAAAATTGTTGATGAGGCCACTCTAATGATAAATGATGGTGTAATTCTAAAAAGATACCAAAACCCATGGTTTAAAAATGAGATTGGTTTAAGACGTGCTGGTACTACTTTCCGAATGACTATTGAAGAACAACAGGAATATATTAAATGTGCCGTAGATATACAATATTTTACTGAGAAGTATTGTATGGTTAAAACAGAGGATGGTTCTATAAATAATATAAAATTAAGGGAATATCAACATGAGATATTGGATACATTCGTTAATAATCGTTTTAATATATTAATGTGTAGTAGACAAACAGGTAAGACAATTAGTTCTTCTATTTTCATATTACACACTCTTTTATTCCAAAATGATAAGAATATAATGATCGTGGCCAACGTTGGTAGTACAACAGTTGAGATTGTTGATAAGATTAAATCCATTTATTCACTATTACCATTTTTCTTGAAACCAGGTATAAAAATATGGAATCAAAAATCACTAACATTTGAGAATGGATGTCGGATAAAAACGTCTGCAAGGTCTAAAACACCCGGAATTGGCCACACAATTGACGTTTTATATTTAGATGAATTCGCCCATATTCCCTCAAATATAATTGAACCTTACTACACTGCAGTATACCCAACTGTGTCTGCAATTCAGAACTCTAAAATTATAATTACATCAACACCAAATGGTATGAATTTATTTCATAAAATATTAACTGATGCTGAAAGACCTGATGGTGATCCATTAAAGAATAACTATAAACCGATGCGTGTTTATTGGTATCAAGTTCCTGGTCGCTTTGTAACATATATACGATTGAATGAGCATAAGATGTATCAATATGGCGTTGATAAAGAATATATTTTTAATCTATGTAAGGATACATTTGGTGAATTGACCAATGTAAAGATGGAGTTTAATATGGATCAACAAAAGGATGTTATACATGTTTTTAATAATGATAAGTGTACGGATGAAATGGTTAGATCTTTAAAATTCATAGATTTCAAAGGAAATGAGACATCCATATTGGTTCTTGGTGAATTAACAACTTGGAAAGATGAAGCAGTTAAGGATATTGGTGGTGAGGATGCATTTAACCAGGAATATGGACTTAGATTTATAAATGGTAGTAAATCATTATTAAACGAGGCAATCATAGATGAATTATTGAGGAATAAGAAAAATTATGTATATGAAGAGATTGATGAGTTTGAGACCAAACTTCGTTTTAGTTATGAAGATTTAAAATGGATTGATGATGATGATGTTTATGTACCCATTATGAGAAAGGATTATAAAATAGTTATATCTGTTGATATATCAGAGGGTTTAGGACAAGATTATTCCATTTTAAATATATTTAAAATATCTGAAAAGGATATGGATCTTATAGAGGCACAAAAACATACTTATAAATCTATAGTTGATTTTTTTAGACTTGAGCAAATAGGTTTATATAGAAGCAACTTTACCTCAGTTAAGCAATTATCAGAACTATTATATCTTATAGCATTTGAATATTTCAACCCGGATAATGTTAAAATTGTACTAGAGCTTAATACATATGGAAACACATTGTTGGCAGAAATGCCACATGTTTTTGATGGGAATAATAATTATGGTTCATCTATATTTGTTAGATATAAACAACGAGCTGATTCAAATGAGGAAAAGATTGGTTTAAAGATTGGTGACAATAAAAATATGTTGGTTAAGGATTATCAGGATTTGATGATGAGTAGAAGTTTTACTATAACAAATGAGGATAATATTCGTGAAATAACAACATTTGTTAAGCATACTACTACTTCTGGTAATATTAGATATGCGGCCGATGTTGGGTGTGATGATTGTTTATTACCAAATACTTTAATTAAAACTATTGATGGTTATAAGAAAATAAAGGATATTAAATTAGGTGAGTTGGTATTGACTCATTTGGGTAATTACAAACCGGTTACTAATATATGTGTTAGGGATTTTGATGGTGATATGTACAACTTAAAGTTCAGGGGTCAAATAGGATTAGATATAACATATAATCATCCAATATATGAGCCTAAAAATGATACATCAATGATAAATAGAAAGAATTATAATAATTATTTAAAAAGGGAATGGACGCTCCCTGGTGATTTGAGAAAAACATCAAGATGTGTTGTAATAAATGATAAAATTCAAGATAAGGAAGATGTTTATATAGCATATACTGAATTATTTGAGAGACCAAAAGAATCTGCTGAAACAAATTTTAAAATAAAGGAGATTAAGATAGATTCAAATTTTTCTAAATTTTTAGGATTATTTTTAGCGGATGGTAATTGTTATAAACCTGAACCTACATCTTATCGTGTTAGTATAGCATTTAATACAAAACATGTTGAATTGATAAAGGAGATGGGTGATATTATTGATAATTGGGGGTTGAAATATTTTACATCTGTTAAAAAAAATTGTACAACATTGACATTTTATAATAGATTTATATATGAAATTTTGATAAAATGTTATGATGAGGATAAGGAAAAGATATTCCCTAATTTTTTATATAATAAATTTGATTCTAATAATATGGGTCTTATATTGGATTATTGGTTAAAGGGTGATGGTTGTTTGACAAAGTCTAAAAACAGAGCAACACGTTATATTGGTTGTTCAACTAGTATGAGCTTGGCACTGACAATGAGAGATATTGCAATATCAATTGGTAAACATGTAACAATATCTCGTAATAAAAGACATCGTTACGGAAAACCTAGTAAAGATCAGTATTGGGTTTCTATTTGTGATAGAGGGGATATTAATAATTCTTGTTTGAGAAAAATATCAGATTTTGAATATTCTTCTGTTCTAGATAAAAGAGAATGTTATAATTATAAGGGGGTTACTTATAATTTAGAGGTTGCTGATGATAACAGTTATGTTGCAAATGGTATAGTTGTTCACAATTGTGTAATGGCTGTTGTAAATGCATCTTCTATATTTGCTAAGCATGAATTTAGAGAGATGGTAAATGAGTGGTCATCTAAATATTCACCAAAAGAATTTATGGATTATGTAAATACTTCACTTAAAGATATTGATTATGTGCAAGGTGTTGATTATGGTCAGATGTTGAAAATGAGAAGACAACAGATGAGTAAGTATAAGGGTGGCAATTCTACATCTGGAATAAATTGGTTTGGTACTAAAAATAATAGGTGAAAAAAGTCACTCAAATTGAGTGACTTTTTTTATAAATTTACTTCCATCGTAACAGATAGTCCAGCATTTTGAAGTTGGTCCTTCATAGTTGATATGGTTTCCAAATCTCCATACTTAACATCACAAATTCCATTAAAATGAACGATGTGTGCACACTGAGTTGCTTGTTCTTCCTCATGTCCACATACTTTCATTAGACAAGTAATTACCCAATCGAAAGAATTATAATCGTCATTTTCTAAAATTAATACATAAGGTTTTGCTAAGATAGATTCCACCTTTGATTCTACTTGTTCTTTAGTTTTACTCATATTACTTCTTTTATTTTTGTTAACTGTTTATTATTAATTACTATTAATTTTATATTTTTTTCTTTTAAATAGTTTTCTTTTATATTATCTCTATATATTTGTTCTTCAAATCCTGATTTTCCACTCCAATGATCAATTGGTTTATAGTGTTGAACACCGTGTGTTTCGATTACTAAGTTAAATTCTGGTAGGTAAAAATCAAATCTTAATTTTCTACCAGTTTTTGGATTTATTAAATCATCAAATGTTTTTTCACATTCATATTTTATACATTTCGATTTAAGATATTCGGAAATATATTTCTCTGCATATCTTAAATCTTTATAACAATATGGACACCCTCTTTCTCCGTGTATAAAAGAACTCATATTTTTATTATGTTTTTTGTTACATATTTTATGTAATATAGTGACTTTTTTATTTACATTTTTAACTTCTTCTAAAATTTCAAATTCATCACCCCAAATTTCTTTACTTTTTATGATCCAATGTTCATTAGATTTTCTTGAGTTTGGTCCGCATAATTTACATTTTTGTTTTTGATTAATATGGTTATTTATACTCATTTCAAATATACCTCCACATTTTATATGTAGTATTTTTACTTTTTGCTTAATATTTATTGGTTCTTCTAAAATTTCAAATTCATTGTTGTGCATTCTGTTACTATTTTCCTGATGTTCTTCTAATGTTTTTTTATTTTTATTTGAACAAAATTTACAATATCTTTTTGTGTGATTGTTTAAAGTTATTTCTATTATATTATTACATTTTTTGTGTAAAATTCTAACTTTTTGTGCACCACTCTTTGGTTCTTCTAAAATTTCAAATTCATTATTATGTATTTCATTGCTCTCGTTTTGCCATTCTAATAATGTTTTTCTCTTTGACATATTTAAATAATACTTTTATGTATATATTAACTAAGTCAAACTCCCTAATTAAATACTTTTGTTGTTTTGTTTATTACATCAACAATTGTTATTTTTATATTCTGCACTTCTGCCCACTTTTCAAATTCAATTAGATGTTCTTTACGATCATCAAACATGATAAATTCTTCTACCCCAAGAGTCTCTATTCTTTCATTGAATAGTTTGATCTTGAATTTTAATGTATCTGTGCCCCAATTTAGATGGACTTCATCAAATACTATATTATTTATATCTAATATTTTATTTACACAATCTCTCATACCTGGTATTTTATCAAGTCTTCCAGTTGCTAGTATTTTATGTGCATCATTAATTTCTAAATATTTACTATGCACCCACTCATTTAATGGTATATCAAATATATTTAAATTAAGTGTATCTGATTTACCCCACCAACCAATGTGTTTCCAATTTTCACCTGTTTTATCAAACCATATTTTTTTACCTTCTTCGGGTCTTGGTGTGAAAAATAGTGTATCATCAAAATCGAAACAGACTAATTTTTTAAATTTCATATTTTTTTTATTTTGGTACAAAGATACATATTTTTTTTATATATATAATAAAAAAATAAAAGTTTATGGGAAACTTTAAGAGATATACATTTTTTGTATTGTTAATCATTTTATCTATATCAATATTTATGAATGTTAGAAGTTGTAATAAAGATAGTAAATATGATGATTTAGAAAAGGAAAATAAAAAGATACAAAGAGATATTGATTCTATTAGTTTAGTCAATGATAAGTTATCAAAGGATTATAATTCAATTCAAGATTCTATTAATAAAATTGAATTAATAATAATTAATTTAAATAGTGAATTAGATAAATCTTTAAAAGAAACTATTATTTATAAAAATAAGGTTAAAAATTTAGAAGATGAGAAGAAAGATACTGAAAAAAAAATAGACAATTTGGTTAATAACCCAATCAATAGAAATGATTCAGATATGATTAAATCATTAAAAAATAAATTAAAATAATGAAAAAGTTAGTAATGTTAATTATTATTTTGTGTATAAATTTCCTAATAAATGCACAAGATTATCCTAAAATTGAAACAGATAGTAATGGTCATAAGATTGTAGTATTTACAATTGAACAAGCACATAAAATAGATAATGATTATGATGTTCTTGCACTTCTTAAGCAGTTTAGAATTAAGTGTGATAGTCTTGATTTATCATATATAAAAGTTATAGATGAACAGTCAAAGCAAATTATTATGCAGAAGGATATAATAAATGAGCTTGAAAAGGAAATATGTGATAAGGATCAACAACTTGAAGATATCTGTGAGATAAATAGCAATTTAGAAAAGGATATTAAATTAGATGATGATCAAAAACAGAATGATCAGAAAGAGATAGATGGATTAAAAAAAGATGTTTCTAAATCCAAATGGGGGTATTTTTTAGTTGGTGCTGGATCAGGAGCTCTTATATTGGGAGCTATATTGTTATTTTTATAAAATGATAAAAAATGAGTTTTTATTATTAATATATAACACATAAAAATTAAAATTAAAATATGAAACATATTAGAACATTTGAATCTTATAAAAGTGCTAAAGCAGAATTAAAGATCGTTAATCCTGAAATATTAGCTGAAGCTATAAAAGAATCCGTTTTACAAATTGGTGATGTTTATAAAGTTAGAAGTATGATTGATATTCCACAATCATTGATAAATGCTTATGTTAAAAAAGTAAAAGATACTACTGGTAAAAATTTACGTCAATTTTTTGGTGATGTAGAAGTTGCTGAAGAATTAGTTAAACATATAACTACATCAGGTCTTGATATTGATAAAATACCAGGAAATGCATTAATGGGTGGTGCTCAAGGACAAGGTCAAGGTCAAGTACAGGGTCAAGTACAGGGTCAAGATGGTGTTCAAGTTGATACTCAAATTGAAGCACAACCAGAAACACAAGTACAAGCACAAGATACACAAGTAGAACCTCAAGCACAAGCACAAGAAGGTCAAGCACAAGAATTTGAAGAACCTCAGGCACAAGTTCAAAATGGTCAAGCACAAGAAGAGGAGGGTCAAGAAGAAGAGGAAGAAGGTCAGGAAGAGAAAGAAGAGGGTCAAGAAGAGGAGGAAAATGATCTACCTTTATAATTAAAAATATTTTAAAATTAAAGCCTATCAGAAAATAATGATAGGCTTTTTTTGTAATAAATCATTTTTATATAATAATATATATGTTATGAAATATTTGAGACCATATAATAGTTTTTCTACAAAAGTATTTGAGAATAAATCAAATGAAGACATATTAATAATTGTTGATATTCAGAAATCATTTAAAAAATATTTTACTGATATGTATTTGCATGAAGTAAAAAAATATTGTGAAAAATTTGATAATGTTTATCAAATATGGGATAATCATCATCAAGGTAAAAATGTTGACAAGGATTATTTATATGATGATGATCCTGAAATACCAATTGATAAAGATCTATATCATTTTCCCAATCAAACAGATATTATAGAAAAAAGATATAACTATGATGTTGATGCTGATTTTTATAAAAAAATATTAGATGATGAGACTTATAAAGAAGTGAGTAAACTTGAAGATGCTGATGAGTTAAAAGTTGGTGATTTTTTTCAGACTAAAGAAGGTACTATAATAGTATTTATTGATAATAACCATCGTTGGTTCCAGTGTCCTAAAAAGTTATATGATTTATTTATTGAAATTTCAGAGGCTCAAGTAGATGAGCAGAAAGAAGTTACTATCATAGGTGGTGCTGATTCTGAATGTATTCTAGATGTTGAGGTGACTGCAAAGGCTTTAGGAGTTAAGTTTAAAAGAAATGAAAAATATATTTATTCAGCATCATACTGTCCTATAAAATAATAATTATATTATGCCAAGTAAAAGTAAAAATCAATTTAAATATATTTATGCAATGCGTAATAAATATAAATCTAAAAAGAAAGCACCTAAAAACATGAAATGGGTTTTCAATAAAGAATGGACAGATGATATCAGTTTTGATAAATTACCTAAGAAAGTTAGAGAAAATTATATACATGATTTTATTTCATTTATCAATGAAAATTATTTTAACCTATAACAGCATATATTTCATAATCATTTAAATTAAAAACTACTTCCATATATTCCTGATATCTTTCAGGATCTTCATATATATTAACAGATAGTGTATAATTTATATCAGATATCTCAGGTATATATTCATCAATCTGATTTTTTATAACACCTTCTATATAATCTTGTGATAATCTAGTTTCAAATAATAATTCCTCTAAATTTGCACCTAAATCTGGAAACCCAAATACATCACCTTTATTTGTGAATATTATCATCTCATATTTCTGAACAATTACTCTTATAACATCATCTTCAATTAGACCCAAATCTCTATAAAATGGATGACCTGGATAGCCAATATAAAAATCAGTGAAATTAAAATTACTCATACACTATATATAAAAAAATAATAGTTCTTTAATTAGCCTTTAAAATATTTTTCAATTTTCCAATTACTGTCATTGCTAAAACAATCGGATCTGTATTACTTCCTAATAAATTACTATAATCGGTTATTACGAAATTACATTCAAACAATTTATCTATATTCACTTTATTAGAAATAGACCAATCTATAAATGGTTTACTTAATAATTTAAACATTTCTGATATTTTATCATCACCAAAATTGGACATAATAAAATGATAAGTATCATCATAACTATTATCTTTATATAAAAGATTATATAATTCAAGTTTAACTTTATTTGAAATTGCACTAGATTTTATATTTACATCATTTGTTAATAAAAAATCTTGTGTTTCTACTAATATTTTTCTAAAATCAGGAAATTCTTTATTAACAATTGAAATTAAATTCTCCTTTGATATTTCCTTTTTTTCCTTTGGTAATATTGTGTCATTTATACGTTTAAATATCTCTATCTTTAAATATTTTTCTTCCTCTGGATCTCTGCAATCAAAATTTATAAGTTTTATTCTAGATTTAAGTCCCCCAAATATTTTCTCAATATGATTTGTTGATAAAATAAACCTAACACCCTTGTTATTATATTTTTCAATAAATGCTTTGAAGGCATCTTGGTACTGTGGTGAAACTCGCTCAAATTCATCTAAGAAAACATATTTTATATCAGAATCAACTTCAAATATTGGTTGTGTTTTACAAAATAATGATATTTCATCTCTTAAATAGTCAATAGATGTTTCTTCTGAACAATTGACTTCTAGAAATGCTGTCTTTTTTGAATATTTACCTATTAATATTCTTGCTAAACTAGTTTTACCTGTTCCATAATGACCATGGAATATATAGTGTTGATCAACACCATTTTCAAAACGTTGTCTAATTCTAGGTAATAATATTATATCTTCAAATGTTTTGGGTCTCCATTTTTCCCAAAGTAATAGATTATTTACTGACATATTAAAATTGTTTGTGTAGATAATATATTTAAAAATAGGGGAAAAGTTTATTTAATATATAAAGTATGATAGGAGAAAGCTACAATTTTGAAGACGTATTTATGAGGGACCTAACCACCTGCGTTTTGGACACTCTTGAAAATCAAATAAAATGGACAAATAGATTTACTTCAGGTGATGTATTTGTTAATGTACCGATTTATTATTCAATGACCGGCGATGAAAGATATTTACTAGATTCATTTTCAGATGATATAGTATCAGATAGTAGATATGTAGAGTTAAATACAGATCAGATACCAAGAGGTCATTTAACATACACATCACTCAACATAAAATCCGATGAATTTGCAAACCCAAATGTGTGGCTCAGAATGGTTGTTGAAAATGAGGAAGAAATGAGGAAGATAATAACTAAAGTTAGAGCTGTTCCTGTTTCAGTAACTTATGAATTGACAATATTACTTTCAAGTGAAATAGATTCTTTTAAATGTACACAAGCATTAATGGATACTCTTTGGCTATATAGATTTATGTATTTTGAATATAATTTCATGAATATAGATGCTGTGATAATAATGCCTGATAATAACCAAATAGAAATGCAAAGAGAAAAGAATTTAGAAAGTGATAATAATATCAGATTAAAATGTATATTTAATGTTGAGACTTATTATCCGACATATAGAAGTGATAGAGTTAATGGTGTTGGATATCCTAGAGATTATGGTTCAGGTATGAAAGATCAAAATGGATATAGCTTCCAAGGATCTGTATCTGATTATTTCAATCAGCCAGATATGGGCGTATATGGTCAAACAGGTAGTTTTTATAACACTGGTGGTGTTGTTAATGGATCAGATTTCTCGGGATCAAGTGCAAGTCCTGATTATGAAATGGTTATGCCAAAAAGATCAAAATGGTTTGATAACATACTACGAGCTAGAGAACGTAATAATGGAAGTAAATAAATGGAAAAAAATGGGTTTTTTCTATTAATATATACTATTATAAAATAAAAAAAAATACTTTAAATATGAAGAATCTTAAACTTGAATTGTTTAACTTTAAAAAGAACCTTTCTCTTGACCAAGAAGAAGTTTCTGGAATAGTTGAAGGGCACATGAATGCTTGTAATCAAGCTTCTGAGAAAGCTATTATACTTTCATTAAATGAAAGACTTAAAGCTTATACCTATGATAATGATGTAAAAACTCTATTAGAGAGTTTAAACGACGATATGAAAAATAATGAATTATTATATGAATTGAAAAATTTATATAATGTTCTTAATACTAAAAATAGTGGTGAGATATATAGACAACCTATTAATGTTTTACTTCAAACTATTAATTTAGAAACAGATCAAGATAGAATGGCTAGAGTTCTTAATGAATTAGCAATTTATGATTGGGTTCCTGAAATTAAATTATTTGTACACAATTTAACAAAATCACCAGAACAAAGAAGTAATTTACTTAGTGGTGGTAAAGGTGAATCTATTTTCACAATTGTTGAGCAAGTGGAAGATGGTCATATTGCACTTGTTAAAGATTCTTGGTTCAATTTAAAGGAAGATTTAATTGAAAAAACACTTTTAGAAGATCATATCAAAAACCCAGAAGATTTACAAACACTTAGAATGTTGGAAACAGCTATGAAATATGCTACTATTTCTGAGGATAGAATTAATTTTAGAATTTCTGAGTATTTAACAATCGGTTTAGGTGTTGGTAAAAAAGGAGGTTATTATATTAATGAAGATGAAATGAATGAAGAAACTACATTAGAGAGTTTATTTAATTCACCAATAGTTCCTATTATTAACAAAAACTTTTATCCTATTTTATTAGAGGTTTCTAAAAACTTAGATAAATTTGTTGAATTGGACGTAGTAAAAAGAGTTAATAACTTAATCAATCCATATTTAGAGTGTTACGCATTTAATTATAAAAATTCTACATTTTTATATAGATGTGATGAGAGATATGGTAATTCATTCTTTGCTTACCAAAGTGCACTTGAATTAGTTAATGAAGTTAGAAATGAACTTAACTATGATTTGACTTATTTCTATGAAAATAGATTAGATAAAGAATTAATAACTAAAAGAAAGTTAGAAGATAAAGAAAGACAAATCACTTTAAAATTGGAAGATGTTAATTTTAACATCAATAAATTGAAAAGTTCAATTAAAATGATTGGTGAATCTGAAGTTTTATCAACAGCTCTTTCTAATTTAGAAAAAAGAAGAGAAAATCTTGATGCTGAATTAAATGCTGTTAAAGAACTTAAATATAATGAGAGAATTAAATTATAATTTATATTAACAATGAAAAAAGACTTCTATTATGGAAGTCTTTTTTTGTTTAAACTTTTTGAAATAATATATATATAACATGAAAGCCTAATCATTTATTAGGTTTTGAAAAATTAATTAATATGGATGTATCTTAATAATCGTGAATTATATGTAGAATTAGTAATAAGTAAAGCACAGGGTAAATTAACAAGACCTGCACAAAAAATGCTAGAACTCTTAGCAAAAAAAACAATCAAAAAAATGAGATATTGGTCTAATGATGATAAATTGGATTGTTATCAAACCGGACTATTATATATGTTCCAAAATTGGTACAATTTTAATGAGGAAAAATCAATAAATGCGTTTGCATATTTCACTGAAATATTTAAACGAGGCATTGCGTCCGGGCATAACCAACTACATAAGAAAAAAGGTGATAATGACCATTTAATAAAGCTTATATCAATAGAAGGAAGTAATGAGGGGATGGGTTTACATTCATTATAAAAATAAACAAGCAACTCCTCTTTTAATATATATTAAATGATAAAAGAAAAATATGTTTTAATAAAGGGACATCCTAGAAATATCAAATATTATAGTGATCTAGGTTATGATATTCAAGTTCGTCAGGAAATTGAGGTGTTAACAACAGACTTGATGAGCGGTTCATCAACTAAAATAACATCTATATGTTCCAAATGTGGGACAGAAAGTAGTAATACCTTTAAAGATTATTGGATTTATACAAATGGTTTGGTGAATAAATTTTATTGCATCAAATGTAAGGGCATTAAAACTGAAAAAACTTGTTTAGATAAATATGGTGTTTCTAATCCGATGAAAAATGATAATGTTAAAAATAAAATTAAACAAAATAATTTAGATAAATATGGAGTTGAGCACACTCTTCAATTGGATTTTGTTAAGGACAAAATAAAAAAAACTAACATAGAAAGGTATGGTTTTGAAAATCCCTTTTCAAATGATGATATTAAAGAGAAAATAAAAAAAACTAATATTGAAAATTTGGGTTGTGAATATTCATCACAATCCAAAGATGTTCAAGATAAAATAAAGGAAAGTAATTTAAATAAATTCGGTTTTACATCATATTCCAAAACAGATGATTATAGGAAAAAAGTAAAGGAGACATCTTTGATTAAATATGGCGTTGATCATTATTCTAAGACAGGTGAATATAAGAATTTAACAAAAGAAACGTGTTTATATAAATATGGTGTTGATCATTATTCCAAAACAGAAGAAAGTAAAAAAAATACAAAGATATTTAGAGAAAGAAACACTTGGCGAAAATTTTATAATCTATTAAGTGATGAATATAATATCATATCATATAAAGATGAATTTTTTAATATAAACCATCTTAAATGTGGTACAGATTTTGAAATATCAAAATCTCTATTAACTGCTAGATATAAATTAAAAAATATTTTATGTACTAAATGTAATCCAATTGGTGTTCATTTTTCATCAATTGAAAAAGAAGTAACTAATTTTTTAGATGAATATGGTATTGAATATGTTCATAGTGATCGTGATATATTAAATGGTAAAGAATTGGATATATACATACCTAAATATAATTTGGCATTAGAAATAAATGGTTTGTTCTGGCACTCCGAATTGTATAAAGGTCAAAAATACCACTTAATTAAAACATTATTATGTCGTGAAAGAAATATACATCTTATTCATATATGGGAGGATGATTGGAAATTAAAAAGTGATATATTAAAATCAATTATTTTAAATAAAATAGGATTATTAGATAATAAAATTTGGGCTCGGAAGTGTGTTATTTCTGAAGTTAATAGTAGTGATGCTAGAAAATTTTTAGATGATAATCATATACAAGGATTTTCAAGTTCATCTATCAAATTGGGGTTATATTATAATAATGAGCTTGTTAGTTTAATGACATTTGGTTGGAGAATGACAAATGGTAAAAGAGAATATGAATTAATACGTTTTTGTAATAAGAAAGGTTATGTAATAAATGGCGCATCTTCAAAACTTTTCAAACATTTCATAAATAACTATCAAATAGATGAAATAATATCCTATTCTGATGTTTCAATGTTTGATGGTAATATGTATGATATGTTAGGATTTGAAAAGGTTTCTATATCTAAACCAAATTATTTTTGGGTGGTCAATTCAGTTAGAAGACATAGGTATAATTTTTCAAAAAAGAAATTAGTTAATATGGGTTATGATCCTAATAAAACTGAGGTTGAAATTATGACAGAACTTGGTTATTATAGAATATTCTCTTGTGGTCAGGAAAAGTGGGTTTGGAAATCACCAAATAATATTCAATTAAAAACCCCACTTTATTAAGTGGGGTTTTTAATTTTTAATTTTCTTCTAAAATTTCCACATCTTGTAGAATAGTTCTAACCATTCTATCAACAATCAAGTATGGATCACCATTAGATGCTGGTCTTCTATCTTCAATATAGCCGATCGCGTTCGGATAATTAATAGATGAAGGGATTCTAATAGATTTAGTTCTATCACCAATACCCCAACCAAAATCTTTAATAGATGATGTTTCATTTGCACCAGTTAATCTAGCATCGTTGTTTTCTCCATACACTGCAATATGTTCAGCATGTGTTTTTTCTAATTTTTTACACATTTCAATTGCAATCTCTTTCTTATTAACTTTATCTTCTCTAATAGTTTTTGTAGAAAAGTTAACGTGCATCCCAGAACCATTCCAATCATTACCTTTAAATGGTTTAGGATCTAATTCAATTTTATAATCATATTTTTCACTTAATCTATGTAAGATATATCGTGATACCCATAATTGATCTGCTCCACCTTCTGCTGTAACAGTCCCAATTTGATATTCCCACTGTCCTAGTGCTACCTCTGCATTGATACCACCAATTGCTAATCCTGCTTTAATACATAAGTCTGTGTGTTCCTCAACAAATTCTCTACCTGCAATATTATTTGAACCAACTGAGCAATAATAATCACCTTGTTCTCTTGGTTCACCTTCTTTTGGCCAACCTAATGGTTTATTAGTTTTATTATCAAAGATAAAGTATTCCTGCTCCCAACCATAGTTTGTCTCATCATCGTATTTTTCTAATGTTTCAACCATTTTAGCTCTTGTATTTGTTGAGTGTGGTGTACCATCTGTATTATATACTTCACATAAAACAATAATGGAATTATTTGTAAATGGATTTAAAAAATAATTTTTTGGATATAATAGTAATTCTGATTTTGAAGTTTCTGCTTGATAAGTGGATGATCCATCAAAATTCCAAATAGGTGCTGATATACCACCATTCCTGAATACTGATAATAAATCACTTGTTGGTAAGTCTGATTTAATAATTTTTGTTTTACTTCTGATTTGCTGAGTTTTTGACCCATCTAACCAAATATATTCTAATTTTATCATAAGTTATATTATTTTTTAATGTATTTATTAAAAATATCACCTTTAGTTTACTATATGGTCTAAAAAAATAGGGGGTATTTCAAAAAAATATTATTTTATGTATAAAAATATAATAAAAACTTTTTAATGTATTAATTATATAAAAAATATAAAATTAAATGACATGAATAAAGTTTTTTTACAATTATGGGAAGAATCTGAAAGGGGTTGGGGGATTAGACCTGACGGATGTTCTTTACATATTGATAATATTGAATTAGATAGATATGTAGATAATATCTATTCGGATAGAGGGGATGTTATTCCTGATGAATATGATAGAACAATAGGTGGTTCTATTGAGGCATTTGTTGATGATGAGCTATTTAATAAGGTTATAGTTTCTAAAAACATAAGAATATCACAAAATTCCTTTAATAATCTTATTTTAATGAATGAATTAATTATAAAAAATCCATGATAACTATATTTTATTTATTTATATTCTTATTAACATTAAATGAAATTTATTATATCCTGAATAGAAGAAAATTGGATATTCTAGTAAAAAATAAGCAAATAGATAATGTTAGAATAATGGATATTATTCCATATCTACTAAAAGTTTGTTCATATGTAATACCAATAATAGGTCTGTTTAGTTCTTTTAAAGAATATTTTATAACATTTATAATTATAAATTTATTTAGATTTTTAATCTATCATTTAAATAATAGATTATATCACATATATATCCATATAGTGCCAATAGTTAATATAATAATTTATTTAATGATATTATTAAATAAATTTTTACTTTCCTAAATGTTTATCTGTTATAATTATAAATTTAAACCCCTTCATATTACACCACTTTATCATTGTTTCCCATTTTGATTTATTTCTATAAGCTTCCTTTAGTGAATATTCAAAGTTTTTTAATTTTTTAAGTCCATTTTCAGGCACTTGTAATTTACCCTCATTCAATGATAGTACCATTTCATAATCCTTTTGTGGTTTTACTTCAACTACTACATCTTTAATTTCACCACTTTGTTCTTTTATTTTATAGTAGAAATCTGGGTAATATCTATGATTTTTAATTTTAGCATCACCATCTATAAAATGTGTCATTTGATATGGTATTTCTAAATTCTCACAACCCCATAAAATAATATTTTCATTATTATCTAACCAAACCATAAATTTTTTCTCTAATCCTGATCTATAATATAAACCACCTTCATTATTTAATTTATAGACTTTGTCTTTGTTTTTTGGAATAAAATTACCTTGATGGTACTTTTTATTATTTGGCTTTGAATTCATCATAATATTTCATTTATTTTCTTTTATATATAAAGAAAATTATTTATAAAATGGGACATCTTACAGAATTGGTTAAATTGGGCTTATTGGTATATGGTAATAATGAAGTTGATAATTTCAAAAATAATTCATTATTCTTCTATCAAAAATATCAAAAAAGTGATGATAGTGTAAAAGCGATAAAATTAACAGATATTAAACCAGGTGGTTTTTACTTCTTCCATTATCTTGATGATTCTAATTGGATTAAATATTCACCTGTATTTGTTATTGATTTTAAAAAATTTGATAACCAAATAGTTCTATTTTGTGTTAATTTAAATTTTATACCTCTAAAAGTTAGAGTTATGCTTTTTGATCCTTATATAAAAGAGCAAGATTTTGATAAAAAGAATTTCTTTCTAAAGGTTAATTATGAAACTATGTATAAAGTTTTAAAAAAATATTCATTCCAATATGCATTGATGGAATATAATTTAACACAAGTTAAAATAGTACATAGAATAGAAATTGATATGCTACCTAGGTTTTTATATTCCCAGCACCCACAAGCGAAATATGACCCAAAAAAACTTATGGAAATATGGAATAAGAAATTTTCTGAACAAGATGCAAGAGATAAGGAAATGATGCTATCTGATATAAAAGAATTTTATGATACTAATAAAGAAATATCTGATAAATATGATCTTTTAAAGGGACATATTGATAGATTACAAAAATCTGCAAAAAAATATGGTGGTAAATAGTTTTTTTATTATATTTGTATAAACAAACTTAATTAAACAAAACCATGAATTACACAACTTACATCTCAGCAGCTGAAAAGTTAGCAACTTTTGGTCAAAAAAATAAATCAATGGAAATTATTAAACATGCCATTGGTATGGAAGAGCGAAAAATAAAAGAATTAGAATTTGATATTTTAGTTGGTGAAGTAAAACCATTTAATGGTGCAAAGTTTTTATCATCCAGAGTAATTAGAGAGAAAGAGGGAATAACTATTATCTTCATATTTACTTCTGGTGATCCATTATTACCTAATTCTAATACACATAGAATAAATGTGACTATCAATAAAGATGGTAGCATAAAATGGCACGATGGGAATTTATTTCTTGATAGAAAGTCTGTTAAAAAATTTGATAATCTAGTTAAACATTTATTCAACTACCAAAAGGATATGGTAAAAGTTTTATCTGATTTATCACTATCCAAAGATGATTTGAATGTTATTACCAGAACATTTTATATATAATATTGTGGATTTTGATTATAATATTTTATTTGAATTCCTATCAGAGGAAGATAGAAAATCATTTATGGTTTGGGATACTTCTTTCTTAAATATGAAACAAGATTTTATTGTAGTAATTTATAGAGCACCTTTTCAAAAAAGGTGATTAATTCCTTTGATTGAATATGAATTGAAGTTAAAGGAAAAACTACGGAACGATAAGTTGAACGAATTAGGAATATAGAAAAGGGGCATTAAGCCTCTTTTTTTGTTTTGGTAGTAAATATAGAAAAATGTAGAAAGGGATCGTATATATTTAATATATAGAATATGAAAGCTAGTGAAATAATGAGAAAATATAATATAACTAGAAGAACTTTATATAACTGGGTTAAGAATGGTGTTATAAAAACTGATAAAACCCCAAGTGGTAGATATATATACCATGATACTAATATTATAAAAAAATGTAATAATAATGAAAACATGTAGTAAATGTAAGATTGTAAAACATATTGATGATTTTCACAAAGACAAAAGTTCAAAAGATGGTCATAAATATAAGTGTAAAGAATGTACTAAAATTGGTAAATATGAACTTAATAAGTTATATAGACTGAATAATAAAGAAATATTAAGAGAGAAATCTATTATATATAGAGAGAATAATGTTGAAAAACTTAAAGAAAGATCAAAAAATTATTACAGTAAAAACAAAAATATAATTAAAGAGAAAAGTAAAAATTACTATTCTAATAATAAAGAAAAGAAGATAGAATATCAGAAGAAGTATCAACAAAATAATAAAGAAAAAAGAAATACATATTTAGCAAATAGGCGGAAAAATGATCCATTATTTAAATTAATAACAAATGTTAGAAATTTAATATATAACACATTCTATTATAATGGATATAGTAAAGAATCTAAAACATATGATTTATTGGGATGTACATTTGAATATTTCAAAGAATATCTAGAAAATAATTTTGAGGATTGGATGAATTGGGACAATAGAGCATTATATAATGGTACATTAAACTATGGTTGGGATATTGACCATATCATACCATTATCTAGTGCTACTAATATTGATGAACTAATAAAATTGTGTCATTATACAAATTTACAACCATTATGTAGCTACATAAATAGGGATATAAAGAAAAATAATATAAATTATGGCATCATATAATTACCAAAATAACAATTCTGGGCAAGATTTCGGAATGCAAAACTCAGCTGTTGAAAATAAAGGTTTATTTAACCGAATATTGAGAAATTTATCAAATCATGGTATGAACTACGATGATATGATAATTAGAAATCAAGTTGGTATAGGAATAAACGAAGATCCATATGCATCAAAAGAAAACTCAATGTATTCTTTCTTTTCACAAAGAGCAGTTGCATCCGTTCTTAACAGAAAATCTGTACCATATTTAGATAAATCATATCCTGATAAAAGAAGAATTCTACGTGAATATTCTATAAAGGATGAAATTAGAGATTTCGTAAGTCAAGTAGCAGATGAATGTATAGTATATAATGATGATAGGGATTTCTGCTCACCAAGGATGTTATCTAATGATTACACACAGGATATACAAGACAAATACCAAGAGTATTTTGAAAAAGTATATAATAAATATGGATTTGCTGATAGTGTTACAGCTTGGAACATGATAAAAGATTTTTTAATTGATGGTTATGTAGCTGTTGAGATTGTATATGATGATAAAAAGAAAAACATAATAGCATTTAATAGATTAAGACCCGAAACAATTGTACCAGCATATGAGCCAAATGTTGGTCATTTATGGATACAATTCCCAGAAGATCCACAGTTAAGAAGAATATTTTTAGATTCTCAAATTGTTTTTATTTCTTATTCTACACAAAATGATTATTCAGAGACTTCATATGTTGAAGGTCTTATAAAACCCTATAATCAACTTAAGATATTGGAGCAAACTAGAATAATGTTTAATATTATAAATGCTACTCTCTATCAAGAATTTAAAATTCCAATTAAAGGTCTTTCTAAGCAAAGAGCAGAGGAGCAAATAGGTCAACTTATACATGATTACTCAGAAGAAGTTGAGTGGGATGATTCTCTTGGGACGCTAACTATCAATGGATCTAAACACTTGCCATATAATAAGCAAATATGGTTTCCCGAAGGTGATGCCGGATCACCATCTATGGAATTGAAATCACCACAAGGTCACGATTTAAATGAAGAAACCATGCTTAAATGGTTTCATCAAGCATTAAAAAGAGCTAGTAAAATTCCATTAAATCGCTTTGAGGGTGAATCAGGTGGTGGTAATCTAGTAACAGATGCATCTGAAATGACAAGAGATGAAATTAAATTCCATAATTTTATTGGTAGACTTAGAGCAAATTTCAAAGAACTTATTGTCAAGCCAATAAAACTTCAGATGTTAATTGAATTTCCAGAATTATCAAATGATGAGATATTTTTAAATCAAATGGATATAAACTTCTATTCTAATCAAGTATTTGAAGAGTGGAAAAAGTTAGGTAATTTAGAGAAAAAGGCAGGTATAGTAGGTACATTATTAGCTGTGATGAATGGTGATAAACCATATTTCCACATTGACTATATAATGGATCACGTATTCAAATTAACACCCGAAGAAAAGGCAGAAAATCAAAAATATTGGGCAAAAGACGCAACTGCAATGGGTTCTGGTGCTCCAGGTGCACAAGGTGGTGCACAAGGTGGTGCACAAGGAGGAGCACAAGGTGGTCTTCCAAGCATGGAAGGTGAAGCAGGAGGAGCACAAGCACCAGCACAAGGAGCACAGGCACAAGCACCAGCACAAGGAGCACAGGCACAAGCACCAGCACAAGGTGGGGCACAAGGTGGTACTGAATTTGAGTTCTAAAAATAACACTAAAATAAAAAACCTCTCATTTTTGAGAGGTTTTTTTATGCAACATTATTTGGTAAATCTACATAGAAATAGTTAAAAACACCATCACTAAATTTCATTTTTATTTCCAAGTTGATACCAGAATCTAATACATTTTTAATAATCCGGCCATTAGAAATGTTTAAAATTCTCCATTTTATTTTAAGTTTTTCAACAGTTTCATCCTTTAAAGTTAAACTCATAGAAACTATGAAAATACAAGTCTTTCATAATAAAATATCAACTTCATCATTATATAAGAAGCCAAATTCTGATATATCATCAATATCAAATTGTAATTTTGTATTACCCAAAAGATTATTTAATCTAACTTCTCTTTTAAATACAACCGTTTTTAAGAACTTACTCAAACTTATACATTTAAAAAAAAAAATGCTCCTCGCGCTATATT